>ENA-UOYH01000148-UOYH01000148.1-marine-metagenome-genome-assembly--contig:-NODE-148-length-32388-cov-4.507103_pt1 | contig 32388 bp, 26 predicted proteins | sample MGYA00238175_ERZ767261 | MGnify/ENA primary metagenome ERZ767261 (study PRJEB28946, sample SAMN06267185) | marine metagenome | isolation source: Columbia River Estuary | place: USA:Columbia River Estuary...
TTGAGGTATGAAAATACGCTCGCCCATTTGCGCCTATATGAATCATCACAACCAAGCAGTTCATAATCATCCTCCAGGTAGGGTGGTCAGTTCATGTTTGCTTTATGGTGCCGTGAGCATGGCCTTGGCTCTGGCAATGCACTTGTCGGGCATGTTCGAACAAGGTGATGCTCGATTAAAGCAAGCGTTATCAGTGCTTACTTCTGATGTGTTTTTAATTGTCGTTTCTGACAGACTGTTATTCGCTTTAGGGGCTTTGTGTTCATTCGGTATCGCTTTTGCCATGCTTGATTCTTCTGCGGCTTGGCGGCGCATTGTGCTTGGTTTAACAGCACTCGTTGTTTTGTTAGCCATGGTTCCGGTGTGTGCTTTGTGGCAAATTTACTTTTCGCCGTTTTTCGTTGTGGTCGCTTTTTTTTGGTCTTGGTTTTGCACCATGATGTATACGAGTCAGCATATCATGCCATGTGAGCGCCATGATGACGTTCAAGGCCAGTCGCCGATTCATTCAGCTTGTTCAGAGCAGTCTTTAAGTGATGCTCGCGTGAAGCCGAAAGAGGAGGTCGAAGATGACTTTGCCCGTTCCTCCGATTTTTCAGACACCAAATATAAACCTAAGGATTAACGATTAAATGGCTAGAGCTGATTATCCAGAACCTGTTATTGAGCTGATCACGGAGTTGAAAAGACTTCCTGGTATTGGGCCTCGGAGTGCCGAGCGTATTGCCGTATGGCTGTTGCAGCATCCCAAGTCCAATGCTGCTGAGCTTGCGGAAGCTACTCTCAAAGCAAAGCATGAGGTTGATTCGTGCGATGTTTGTGGTTTTTTTTCAAGTGGTGGACTTTGTCCTGTGTGCAGTGATGACCAACGTGATGCTTCTGAGCTATGTGTTGTGGAGCAGGCGACTGATGTGTTGCCGCTCGAACGTTCAGGTGTTTTCAAGGGTTACTATCATTGCATGGGTGGTAAGTTGTCGCCCTTAGACAACGTGACACCAGAAGATTTGCGTATTACCCCACTGATTAAGAGGGTGGAAGCTAATCCTGGCGTTGAAGTTATCCTCGCTCTTGGGGCTGATGTCGAAGGTGAGGCCACAGCCAACTACCTTGCTGAGGTGCTCAGCACACGTGAGTGTCGTGTGACTCGCATTGCCCAAGGCTTACCAGCAGGAGGGGGGCTCGATCATGCCGATGAGTTGACCTTGATGCGCGCTATCCAAGGGCGACGCCAAATTGAGCACTGATTAATCCTTTGCTGCTTTGGGGTCGAGAGCATCTCGTAAGCCGTCGCCTAAGAAATTGAGGGCCAGTAGAGTTAGTGAGAATATGATAGAGGGAATGATCAGGAGGCGAGGATACGTTTCCATGTAGTTGGCTCCCTCACTCAGTAAAATCCCCCATGAACTATTAGGTGACTCTACGCCGAGTCCTAGAAATGATAAGGTGGCTTCTGTCAGGACAAAACCCGGAACTGTAAGCGTTGCATACACAATGACCGGGCCAAGCATATTGGGCATGATGTGGCGTAGCAAGATTCTGCGGTGTGTAAGCCCCAACGAGACGGCTGCCTCAACAAACTCTTGTTTCTTGAGTGTCAGTACCTGAGCTCTGGCGACACGTGCCATGGTCAGCCAACCAAGGGCTCCTATGGCAACAAAGAGAGGCACGAGATTAATAAATTTTTTGATCAATACTTCTTGATCAGGCCAACGATCGACGAGGTTGTCAGTGAGTTCCTTGGCATGCTCTGAGATCAACAAGGAGAAGAGAATGACCAATACGAGAAAGGGGAGGCCGTATAAAATGTCGACAATACGCATCATTAGGCTGTCTGTTTTGCCTCCTGCGTAACCTGCTATGGCTCCATAAACGAGGCCGATGATGACCGAGACGGTTGTGGCGACAAGGCCCACTAAAAGCGATATCTGGCCGCCGTATAGTAGGCGTGCTAGCAGGTCCCTGCCTGACTGGTCTGTGCCAAGCCAGTTAGTGAAGTCGGGAGATGAAAAGGTATTGTTGAGATCCTGCGTGTTGGGATCTGAAATGATGGGGAAAGCTGGTATGATGAAGCACATCACACTGATAACGATGAGAATCACAAGACTAGCCATGGCCATTTTGTTTTTCTTGAGTCGCAGCCATGCATCAGACCACAAGGAGTGACCTTTACTAATTTCGTGCTGTTGAGTGTTTTTACTCATGGTTCATTTCAGGGGTAGATCTTTAGGATCTTATGCGTGGGTTGAGCATGACCAAAATAATGTCCGCAGCGAGGTTGGCAAAAACGATAAACGCACCAAAGAGGATGACTACCCCTTGTAGTAAAAAATAATCTCGGTCTTTGGTCGCGTTGACAAAGTGCTGACCCATACCGGGAACTTGAAAAATAGTCTCGATGATAAATGAGCCAGTAATGAGCATGGCGAATGCGGGGCCGATATAGGCGACAGCGGGGATGATGCCGCCACGGAGGGCATGTTTGGTCACTACCATGGCGGGCTTCACCCCTTTGGCGTGTGCGGTGCGGATGTAGTCTTGGTTTAAGACTTCGAGCATGCCGCCACGAGTAATGCGTGCAAGATAGGCTGCGGTTGCCAAGCCTAGGGTCAGAGCCGGCAACACCCAGTCAAGGGGGTCACCCCAACCGGCTACTTTGAGCAAAGGGATGCGGGTAGCCACGTGGCCAGCGAGCAAGGGCGCGACAACAAAGGAGGGGATGCTAATTCCGGCCATAGCAATGACCATGGTGCCGTAATCAATGTAGGAGTTTTTCCTCAAGGCCGATAGAATACCGGCAGGAATACCGATCAGGATGGCGAAGCTCATTCCTGCGATGCCCAGAATAAGAGAAGCCGGAAAGGAATGGCGAATGATCTTAGATACCGGCTGCTCTTTCACTGGTGAGTCTCCAAGGTCCCCGCGTGCGAGTAGACCAAGGTACACAACGAATTGCTCAGAGTTTGATTTATCGAGGTGAAAGCGTTCTTTGTTTTTTTGGATGATGTGCGGGGCGTGCGCTTTATCACCTGAGAATGGGTCACCGGGCATCAGCCTCACCAGCATAAAGGTAATCAATAGCAGACAGAACACCACAACGATACCTTGGATTAGACGGCTGATGATAGTACGAAGCATGGGATCAGGTCTCGGAGATTAATGGTTTTCTTTGAGCTCTAGGTCGACAAACTTGTAGGGGTGATTGTTGAGCAAGAGAGGATGCCATCCTAATACGGAAGTGTGTAAGAGGTAGTTCGTGGTATACCAGTAGACAGGTATAATGGGCATCTCAGAGAGAAATAGACTTTCTGCCTGCTCAAGTATTCGTAATCGAGCTGATGGATTACGAGTTTGCTCTGCCTCTGCTAGTAATAGCTCATAGTCTTTATTAGACCAGCCGGTTCGGTTGTTGCCGTCTCCAGTCTTCCACATATCTAGAAAAGTGGTGGGGTCAGGGTAGTCACCGATCCAGCCTCCCAAGGCGAGCTGGTAATCGAGCCCAGACATGCGACTGAGATAGGTTTTCCATTCGCGCTGTTCGATCGATACTTCAGCTCCGAGGTGCTTTTTCCACATATCTTGATAGGCTTCGCTGAGTCGCTTTGAAACTTCTCGGTCGGTGGAAAGCAGGGTAATGCGTAATTTCTTGTTGCCGGTATATCCAGCTTCTTCGAGTAGTTTTTTGGCACGTATGGGGTCAAAGCTGACCACATGCGGTGTGCGGTAGTCATCTGTTGGAGGGACCATGCCATAAGCGGGTTTTTGTCCCCCCTTGAGGATGTGAGTGATGATGGCCTCGGAATCGATAGCGAGCGCGAGGGCCTGCCTAACTCGTAGGTCCATTAGTAGTGGGTCAGTGACGTTGAATCGAATAAAGTTGGTGCCCAGATAGGTTTCTTGCCTGAGATACTTACTGTATTTGTCTTTGGCGTGTTCGATCATTTCTGGAGCGAGGCCGTATGTTGCGTGCAGCTGCTGATTAAAGAACATCCTCGCCTCGGTGTATTGATTAGAAATAGGCAGAAAGCGAATGCCTTGGAGCTGCACAGTATCCTTGTCCCAGTAGCAGGGGTTTTTCTCAGTCTGGATATAGTCATTAAGGCGCCACTGCTTGAGCACGAAGGCTCCGTTGGAGACGATCTTGTCGGGCTCTGTCCACGGCGTGTTTCTTTGCTCCATCTTACCGTGTTTGAGAATGATATGCTTGGGGACGGGATACCACGTGTAGTGTTTAGTAAGGTCGGGAAGGAACGGGATCGAAGCCTTTAGGCTGATTTTTAAGGTATAGGTGTCGGGGGCGCTCACGCCGACACGGGAGAAGTCCTTTATCTCACCTTTGTTATAGCTCTCGGCACCTTTGATGTAGTAGAGCATGCTGGCGTAATCGGCGCCGAAGTCTGGATGGAGAATACGCTGGTAGGAGAACAAGAAATCTTCTGCAGTCAGTGGTTTGCCATCTGACCATTTGCCATCTTTGCGCAGATAGAACGTCCATTCCGTGAAATCATCATTCGCTTGCCATGCTTCGGCTACACCGGGAAGGTGAACTCCTTGTTTGGAAGGATGTTCGACACAGAGACCTTCAAAAAGTGCCCTGATGATATTGCTTTCAATGACCCCGGTGACAATTTGTGGGTCGAGGCCTTGAGGCTCGGTGCTATTACCAAGCACTAGGATTTTTTTCTCAGTATAAGAATCGATCGGGGGTTCTCCTTTGCACCCTATTAACGCAAGGACGCATAGCCCAATGAGTATCTGGATGAAATGAACATGGCGCATCACCAGAAACGTGGCGGTTTTGCGTAAAATGTGGAGACTTTTTTGAGCGAAAATGAGATTGTTGGGGATTTGTAAAGGATGACTTGCCTAGGAGGATGCCGTGGCATAAAAAACCCGTATGTTAATGGGCAAGGTATTAAGTTCGTTGGCACTCTTTTCATGAAGGCATATTTCATCCGTAGGTTCATGCTTGTGCCCATCACTCTCTTGGGGGTGACTCTGATTGTCTTTGCCTTGACCAGATTCATGCCAGGCAGCCCCGTGGAGCGAGCGATGCAGCAGGCAGCACAAGCTGGAGATGAGAGTTCCAAAGGAGCTGCTGGTAGCAGGGAGAACCAGGGAGGCATGAGTGATGAGCAGGCAGAGGAGCTCGAAGAGGAGTATGGTTATGATAAACCAGTTATGGTGGCTTATTTCCAGTGGCTTGGTCTATGGAAGCGAGAGCGCCTGCAGAGCAAAGGAGGGTTTGAGAAGGGAGGCGAAGATGTTATCGGAGATAGTAAGGTGGAGGATTTCGAACGGGAGACGATGCTCGTACTGAAGGGGAATGGCAGGCAGGTTAAAGTCAACTGGGATGGCGAGGATGTTGGCTCTGCAAAGGCAGTTTATGTAGATAATGGTAAGTCCGTAACCGACAAGGGTTGGAGCGTGCGTGTTGAAACACCGGGGGAGCGTCAAGAGCGCTGGGCGCGTAGAATGAAATCTGATGTCAGTGAAGCCCCTCCGTATGCGCACCGCGCAGTAGTTTTTAAATCCAGATTTTCGGGACTCGTTCAAGGAGACCTTGGTAACTCAATTACCTATCAGGACAAGGTGATTGATATGATTTTGCAACGTATCCCGATCGCACTTTACTTTGGATTATTGTCTACGGTGATTATCTATGGCGTGTGTATTCCCTTGGGCGTGCTCAAGGCGATCAAGCACCGCACACCGATGGATAATATATCATCGATCTTGGTTTTTGTCGGCTACTCCATTCCTGGTTTTTCTTTGGGTGCGGTGCTTCTTGTTTACCTCGGTGCGCGTGCTGGCTGGTTCCCATTATTCGGATTAGTGAGCCCCGACTTCTATGAGATGTCGACATGGGCTCAGGTTAAGGATCTAGCACACCATACGGTTTTACCTCTGATGTGTTATGTGGTTGGTGGCTTTGCAGTGACCACGATGATGATGAAGAATAATTTGATGGATAATCTTGCTGCAGATTATGTAAGGACAGCGGTTTCTAAGGGGGTTGGTTTTAAGAAGGCAGTTTTTGGGCACGCATTCCGTAATTCATTTATTCCGATAGCAACGAGCCTAGGGCATCTCGTGTCGATCTTTGTCGGGGGTAGCATGCTGGTCGAAAAGGTGTTTGATATTCAGGGATTTGGTTTGCTGCAGTTTCAGTCCATTATTGGCAGGGATCAGCCGGTGATCATGGGCACATTGGCCATTGCCGCGTTTCTGATGGTGCTGGGTAATATTCTCTCTGATATCATTGTCGCGATGATCGATCCGCGTATCAAATTTAATTAGAAAATCATGCTGAGAAAGATAGGATGGATTTGGCTCATGGGCTCGGCTTTGGCCGGGCTGGGCGAGATCCTTGGCTTGTCTTTGCCAACCTTGCGCTGGGGCTTCAATGTCAGCCGTGAAATTGATTGGTTGAATGCGGGTAGGGGCGAAGATGCATTTTTATGGTTTGGTTGGATGGGTGTGCTGTTTGGCGTGTTATTTGGACTTCTGATGCTTTGGAAGTTCCCCCGTGATTTTGCCTTCACTCCAATTACGCAGCGGCGCATGGATCGTTTTCGTTCGATCAAGCGTGGACATCGTGCCTTGGTAGTCTTGGGTTTTCTGGCGTTTGTTGCATCGCTGGATCATTTAGTAGTAGGGAATGAACCTTTGATGATGAAGTATCAAGGGAAGTGGTATTTTCCAGCATTGGTTAGGGAGGCGAAAGTCGCAAAGGGCAAGGACTTTGGTGTCGGTGGTGACGAGGCCGAGGCGCCGGTTAATTACCGTAAGCTAAAGCAGCATTTTGCCGATACGGCAGGGGGTGACTGGTTGGTGATGCCTCTGGTTCCCTATGCACCCACTCAGGATACGGTAGAATTGCCCGTCGAGCAGCTTGAAACCCGAGGTGATGGCTTGGTATATCGTAAGCAAGCCTCCAAGCCATACCAAGGGCAGGTGAGTAGGGTGTATGACCTCAGGGAACCCAATGCGAAATTCATGCAGGTTACTTACCGAAAGGGGCGTCCTGAGGGTTTGGCTGAGGGGTGGGACACTCAGTCGAACCGAGTATACTCAGCAGACTACCGAGAGGGAGGCTTGGTGGCGGGCTCGACTGTTTGGAATGGAGAAGGTGAACTTGCTGATTTTCTCGGGCAAGAGGTGTCTGGTCCACTTATCGTGTATTACTCAGCGGCACCTCCAAGTTTGAGTATGGGACACCTTCTAGGTACCACACCGCAGCGTGAAGATGTTTTGGCTTATCTCTTCGGGGGACTTCAGGTGAACTTCAAGGCCGCTATTTTTTATGTGCCTGTGGTGTATGTGATTGGGATTAGTGTTGGGCTTCTGATGGGCTTTTTCGGCGGAGCTTTTGATTTGCTAGTGCAACGCTTGATTGAGGTGTTTTCTAACATTCCTTTTCTCTTTGTGATTATTATCGTGAGTGAGTCTTTTCCCAAGGACTTGAAGGAGCAGTTAGGTCTGGGCGTGATACTATTTATTCTTATTCTCTTTGGCTGGATGGGGATGACCTATTTGATGCGCACAGCAGCGTTGAAGGAAAAGGCCAGAGACTACGTAGCAGCCAGTCGTGTCATTGGTAGTTCTACGCCAAGGATTATTTTTAAGCACATTCTACCCAATGCGGTGGCAATTCTGGTGACCTTGGTGCCGTTTTCTATCTCAGGTTTGATCCTAGGGCTAACTTCGTTGGATTATCTTGGTTTCGGTTTGCCTCCTGAATATGCCACTTGGGGGACATTGCTTCGGGAGGGGCTTACCAATTTGTCGGCGCCATGGTTGGTTAGTTCTGCTTTCTTGTGCCTTGTGAGTGTTTTGATTTTGGTGACCTTTGTCGGGGAAGCCGTACGCGAAGCCTTTGACCCAAAGAAATTTACTTATTACCGATAATGCTTAGCCGAGAAAATTCCATTCTTTCCTGTCTGTTGCTTGCGCTATGTGCCGGCTTGCTGGGCATCCTGTGCTCCTGCCAGCGGGATGAAGATGTGGTGCAGAGAGGGCTCGGCTTTGAGCAATTCAAACCAGTCTATAACCGCTACATCAAGGATTGGCTTCAGGAGCAGAAGCTGGCCAAAGAGAAGGCTGTTGCAGAGGCGCGCCGGGAGTTGGATGAGCTCAACGATCCGCAGCTGATGCAAGCGCGCAAGGATGCGCTTATAGAAATTGAAAAGGAAATGGAAGTGATCGATTTCCGCATCAATCTGGGAGATTATTTTGCTGATAAAAAGCTTAATGATATCCCTGATGGGTTGGTATGGGAGTATGGCATGGATGAGCCTGAGATTGGGGATTCACGTTCGGCCAAGGGTGGTGTTTTTCGCACATGGATGCCTCAGTTTCCTGCTACTGTCCGTCCTTTTGGTAAAGAATCCAACAATAGCTTCCGTGGTTATCTTTATGATGAGCTTGAGATAGGTCTGGTGAACATGCATCCACTGACCGGTAAGATCATTCCGGGGGTAGCTAAGCGTTGGGCGGTTTCTGCCGACAAGCGCACGGTGTATTATGAGCTTGATACTGACGCACGCTATAACGACGGAGTGAAGATCAGGGCGAGGGATTTTCAGGTGTCAGCTTACCTGCGCGTGTCGGACCATGTGACTGCTCCCTATGCGAAACAGTATTATCGTGAACAATTTGCTCAGATAGCGGTTTATAGCGATAGCATGCTCTCGGTAACTTTACGTGAGGGCAAGCCACTGACTCCATTGTTTGCCTCGATGAGCCCATCTAACCCTGAGTTTTATGGTGAGTATGGAGCAGACTATGAGGACCGTTACCAATGGCGAGTGCCGCGCCATACGGGGGCTTATTACGTAAAAGAGGGAGACATCAATAAAGGGGTGTCCATTAAGCTTACCCGCACCAAGGACTGGTGGGCTAAGGATAAGAAGTATTACCGCTACCGGTTTAATCCTGATCACATCATTTACACGGTCATCCGAGATGAGAATAAGGCGTTCGAGTTGTTCCGAGCGGGTCAATTAGAGGCATTTTTCCTGACACGCCCTGACTACTGGTATGAGAAGTCAGAAATACCGCAGGTATTCGATGGCTATATTGAACGCTATAAGTTCTTCACCCAGTATCCACGAGTGCCGCGCGGCATTTACATGAACGTCTCACGGCCCAAGCTAGATGATCTCAATGTCCGCCTAGGTCTGCAGCATGCGCTGAACTGGCGCATGGTCATTGATGTGATGTTCCGTGGTGATTTTTCGCGTCTGCAAGGTTTTAGCCAAGGCTTCGGTGAATATACCAATCCGGCGATCAAAGCCCGTCGTTACTCGGTGATTAAGGCACGAGAGTATTTTAAACAGGCAGGTTATAACGAGGAAGGTAGTGACGGAATTCTTAGCAAGCCATCTGGGGAAAAGTTGTCTGTGGTATTGAGTTTTGGCAATTCGCCCACGGCGAGCAAGCTCTGTAGCCTGCTTAAGGAGGAGGCGAAAAAGGCAGGAGTTGACCTGATCCTAGACGGGCAGGAGAACACGGTGTTCTATAAGACCGTGATGAAGAAAGAGCACGACATGGCCTTCTGGGGCTGGGGCTCACGACCTCCTTTCCCTTCTTATTATCAGTTTTTCTATTCTAAGAATGCCTTTGATGAGAAAGGTAAACCGAAGCCACAGACCAACAACATCAACAGCTATGCCAACGAGCAAATGGATGTCTATGCGAAGGCGGTGCGCAACGCCAAGACCCTGGAGGAGATCAAGCAGAATGCATGGGCGGCCCAAAAGTTAATACACGAGGAAGGGTTTTTCTCACCGGGCTACTCAACGGATTACGTCAGGATCGGCACATGGCGCTGGGTGCGTTGGCCGGAGACCGAGGACACGCCGTTCAATGTGCCGGTGGTGCGGGAGCCTTTTGAGAGCTATGTGCTGTGGATTGACCAAGAGCGTAAAGACGAGACGGAGAAAGCAATGCGTGCAGGTAAAGTGTTTAGCGAGATTTACGAGGTGATTGATGTGTTCAAGGATGGTATCCCGCAACAACAGAAAGGAGAGCGTGATGAGTGAGACGGAAGGTAATCTACTTGAGGTCAAGAATCTGGTAACCGCATTCCGCTTGGAAAACGGTGAATGGGTGCGTGCCGTTGATGGCATTTCATTTCATGTGCCTAAGGGTAAGACAGTAGGCATTGTAGGAGAGTCTGGTTGTGGCAAGAGTGTTACAGCAATGTCTTTGGTTCAGCTCCTACCTAAGCCTATGGGGCATGTCCTCGAAGGTGAGGTGATGTTTAAGGGCGAGGATCTTCGCACAGCGAGCGCTGACCGAATGCACGACGTAAGAGGTGGGGAAATTGGTGTGATTTTTCAAGAGCCAATGATGGCACTCAATCCGTGCCATAGGATTGGTAAGCAGATTAGCGAGTCATTGATTTTGCATCGTGGCATGGACAAGCGCGAGGCTTTGCAGGAGTCAGTTAGCTTGCTTGAGAAAGTGGGTATCCCAGCGCCCGAACGTCGTATTATGGAGTACCCTCACCAGCTCTCTGGAGGGATGCGCCAACGAGTCGTGATTGCAATTGCTCTTGCCTGCAAACCGGATTTGCTTATTGCCGATGAACCGACTACGGCACTCGATGTTACCGTGCAGTCACAAATTTTAGAGCTCATCGAAGACCTGCAAGCAGAGATGGGTATGTCTACGATTCTCATCACCCATGACCTTGGTGTAATTGCGGGTCACTGTGATGAGGTGGTCGTGATGTATGCGGGGCGTATTGTTGAGCGTGCTCCTGTTCATGAGCTATACGCCAGCCCACAGCATGCTTACACCAAGGGCTTGCTGAGTGCTATTCCTACCCTTGCCACACCGCGCAAAGCAAAGCTCAAGACCATCGAGGGGCAAGTAGCCTCCATTAAAGATTTTGTCCCCGGTTGTCGTTTTTGCCAGCGCATGGGACGCACGGGAGACACCCTAGTAAACCGTGCGCCTTTTATCGAAATATCGAAAAATCATTGGGTCGAAGCCTGTCCTGAGTGTGTTGCCTTGAGTAGCGATATTATAAGCTCAACCGAGATTTCCTAAGTTTAACAAGATGTCAGACCCAATTCTAGAACTACGAGACCTTAAGATGCACTTCCCAGTAAAGGGTGGAGTGCTGTCTCGTCAGATCAACTCCGTGAAAGCGGTGGATGGCGTATCCTTGAGCATCGGACATGGCGAAACTCTTGGACTCGTTGGTGAGTCTGGTTGCGGTAAGTCGACCTTGGGTAAGAGTATTGTAAGGCTTACACGCCCGACAGCGGGCTCGGTTATTTTCGATGGTAAGGATATTACGCATCTCTCCCAGAGAGCGTTGCGCCCTCTGCGCTGTAACATGCAGATGGTGTTTCAGGATCCAGCTGAGTCTCTCAACTCGCGAATGTCCGTGGGTCAGATTATCGCTGAGCCACTCGAAGTGCAAAAAATAGGGACTAAGGCAACTCGTAGAGATACCGTGGAGAAGCTGCTTGAACGAGTGGGTATGCCTAAAAGTGCAGCCCAGAGGTTTTCTTTTGAATTCTCTGGTGGGCAGCGCCAGCGTATTGGCATTGCACGTGCTTTAGCTCTTAATCCAGATATGATCGTTCTCGATGAGCCGGTCTCCGCGCTTGATGTCTCGGTGCAGAGTCAGGTGCTGAATCTATTACTCGATCTACAGCAGGATTATAACATGGCCTATCTGTTCATTGCGCATGACCTAGCTGTGGTGAAGCACATATCAGATCGTGTAGCCGTGATGTATCTTGGCAAAATTGTTGAGCTTGCTGATGCCGATGCAATTTACCAGAACCCACGGCATGCCTACACCAAGGCTCTTATTTCTGCTATTCCTGAGCCTGATCCTAGTTTGGACAGGCCGCGTGTGCACTTAGATGGTGAGGTGCCTTCGCCGATCAACCCCCCTAAAGGCAGTGCCTTTGGACACCGAATTAATCACCCTCGCTATGAGGAGAGCATCGGCATGGACCTCTCTATGGTAGAGATAGAAAAAGGCCACTGGGTGGCAGCTGACCCATGCTGCCTGAGTGAGGAGGATTTTCAGAAAGTTAGTTCAAAATCCTAGAGGATTTCTTCAATAGGAATCTTGCCGTTGGTTGCGACAATAGACCACGCGTCCGCATTACCCGGTATTTCGGTGAGCTCTGTTTTGCCGCCAGCAGCTTCCAATAAGAGCTGACCAGCAGCGATGTCCCATAGTGAGATGCGAGATTCCACATAGGCATCTAATCTACCGGTAGCCACGTAGGCCATGCCAAGTGCCGCAGAGCCCATCATGCGCATCTTGCGAGCTCTGAGTGAGGCTCTACGGAAGCGCTCTAGACCGGTGGTGAGAGCTTCCTCATCCTTACCGCAGCCGACAAACAGAGCGCATTCCTCGAGCTTGGTGCGAGGGCTTACGGAAATGGGTTCACCATTGAGCAGTGCAGGACTGCCTTTCTCCACTTCCCACAAATCATTCATGCTAGGATCATATATCACTCCGGTTACCAGCTCACCTTGATGGCGAAGGGCAATCGAAACACAGTAGTGTGGGATTCCGTAGAAGAAGTTTACGGTGCCATCAATAGGATCCACAATCCATTGGTGGTCGCTTTCCTGATTGCCGGCGAGACCCTCCTCACCATAGATTGCGTGGTCTGGGAAAGCTCCTAGGATAACGCGAGTAATTAGATCTTGGCTCTCGCGATCAAGGGCTAGCTTGATGTCGTGGTGTTTGGCTTCATCCACATCAAGAGGCTTGCCAAAGTGTTCCTTGAGGAATGCTCCAGCTTGGCAGGCGGCTTGTTTGGCTACATCGAGATGATTCATGGCGTTGTTTTACTAAATTATGAGGCGATTGCCATCATGAAAAATAGCGATTATGCGTTGTTTGGTTAAGTATACTGAAATGCTCATATGGATTCGAAATATTTGAAAATGCTGTAATTGGTAGCGATCTAACATTTAATGCATTAATGATTTGTTAGATCTTGGTCTTTTTGCTAACAGATTTGTTGATTGGTCATTTAGGAGCTTATATGTATTTAACTATTTCCATCAAATCATATTCCGTGCGGGGTTTTTCTCTGGTGGCTACTGTGATGTTAGCAACTTTGATGATTGTTGTTTTACTGGGCTTGATATCGTTATCGAATCTGGAAATTAGGTCTTCACAGCATGAGGTGCATCAGGCCGCTGCTCGCGCCAATGCCCGTATGGCTTTGATGATAGCAATGGGAGAATTGCAAAAATATACAGGTCCAGATCAGCGGGTGACGGCTCGGGCTGTTATCCTTGAGGGCGAAGATCCTGAAAATAGAATAGCCAATAGGAACTGGCTCGGGGTTTGGCCTACGACTTATCATTATGAGGGAGTAGATTGGCCGCTAATAGGGAAGGCTTCTGAGGATTTGGAGAGCACTCCGTATCTCACTCAGGGTGCTTATCAAGATCTTAGACATTGTATTCCTAGTTTATCCATGGGGCAGTGGAAGCAGAAAGGAGTGATGACTTGGTTAGTGAGTAAGCGAGGTGAGCGTATCCATCCCAAAAATGACCTTAATGAGCGAGGGGATAACGTAGTTCGCCTAGTTGGTCGTGGAACTCTAGGCGCTGCTATGAGCGCAGATGATTTTAAGCATGCTGAGGTTCTTGTTGAGACCATTCAAATACACGGTGAAGATCTGAACGGGGCTTATGCTTGGTATATTTCGGATAATAATCAAAAAGCAAATTTGACCCCACACCACAAGATTGATCACGTGGAAGCAGCGCTGGAGGCAGCACCTGGATTTGATGCAGCTTTGGTTGCGCGATCAGATGGGGAATTGCCCTACAAGCATCTGAAAAAAAATCTTTATCCACATCGGGATAAGATCATTAGCTACGCAAGCGCTTCTCTCGACAAGGTCGTAGATCGTAATTGTCGAGAGGCTCTGAAACATGACTATCATCATTTTACGATTTATTCTCCAGGTATCTTTACTAACACGATGATGGGTGGCTTGCGCCGTGACTTAAGCTCATTGTTATTGGCGCAGAGTGGTAGTGAACGTGTAGATTTGTCCTACCATGATATGCCGAAGCCTTTATTTTTCAGCTCGTCTTACCCCATCATCCCTGGTCCCGAGCACGGTGTATTGGGGCCCTCTTTTGGCGCATTAAGAAACTGGGCACAGCACATGTATTCGGAGTTGGAATATGCAGAGGCAACTTTTGATAATCAGGCAGTCCGGATGCGTCCTACCGAGCATTGGCCACATGATGTGTCTGATGGAGCCTGTGCCGATGCGATGAAATGGGCTGAAATGGCTCCCAAGATTCACCCAGTAATGACTGAGTGCCGTTGGCATTACTATTTTTCACATCAGGATCACCGTATTCGCACACATATTATTCCACGTGTTTGTTTGTGGAATCCCTACAATAAAGAGTTAAAGACCAGAGAGCTCTCAGTCGTGATGCCTAACCCATACTATGGAGTGAAACATGGCATGCACTTCTTTGCAGAGAAAGCTCATGTTGAGGTAGATTTGAAGGCTCAAAATATTGGGGTTTTTGACCAGTGGATTGAGAAAAGCGGCTATGCGGGAGGCAAGGTTTATAAAATAAGAACGAACCCTTTTCCACAACGGCGATACTTGGCCTTTACATTAGAGCCGGCGACTCTTGCAGCAGGGGAATGCCAGGTTTTTTCACCAAAGGCACGAGGAGATTTCTCTGCAGGAGGAATTAATATTCAACGTTATGAAGTAGATGCGGTATCCAACAATGTATTAAGCCCTCATGTTATACAGGGGACACATCACTTCTTTTACGATCATGAATCATCGGTTTCTTATGAAATACAGACCCCCAAGTGGACAAATATAAAGCCCCATCTTGATCGGATAGATTTCGGTAGAATTTTTGATTACCAGCCGGCACTTGATTTGCAATCAGATGGTAAGGTCGAGAGCTTTCCTTTTATGCTCAAACTGGGAGAAGCCGCTTTCCTGGAAGATCTATATAGTAGTATCAAGCATCCCACTATTCAGTTGGTAAACAATGGTGCAGGAGGAGTTAAGCCCACCAAAACATTTCACAGGAATGGCCTTTATTGGGGGTCTGCAAATCAAAAGGATCTTAGCTTTGGTAACTTGCAGAGTTTTGCTGAGGCGCCCATCAAAAACGCACCACATACTCACCAAGTAGGGGCAAAGTTGTTGTGGTTGAATGAATCGGTGGGGGAGGCTGATAGAGCAAATCGATCTCCCCATCGTCATGGGACAGCAACGAACCCTCGTTGGGGAGAAGATCATATGGTTTACAATGTATGCCCAGTTGCTAATTGGAACGTAAGAGCGCAGATGGTTAGTCGTTCGCCAGCAAGTCAATGTGCCAACAAATGGTATATGAGCAGCATGGGGCCATGGTTGCTGCAGTTCGTGCCCCAGCGCCCTCTGGATGTACATGATATGCCAGCCCCTACTGTTAATGGGTTTGTGAAAAATCCGTTTGGCTTAGCGATTGATTTTTCTTTTTTCCCTAATGTGGTTTTATTTGATTTTCCCGCGAGAGATTATGGTGTGATTTCATTGGCTAGTTTGCGCCATGCTATGCTCAGCCCATACTCCTGGACTCCCAGCTATGTAGTGGCTCACTCTTTGCGAGATATGCATTCGTCAGCTGAGGCAACGGCTCATACTGAGGCAACGGCGATACGCTCAGATAGTGAGGGGACCAGTCGATGGGATTTTTTACTCGGGAAAGCAGCGGGGGAAATATCCAGTCATGGGGCTAGATGTATAACATCAGATTCGCAAGGCCTCCTGCAAATAGGTAAGCATTCGGTAATCAGGAGGACGGGTGACGTGGAACATACATCAGCGAATGAGGTGTTAGCTTATGATATTGCTTACGAAGTAAATCATAACTTATGGGATGATTATTTTTTCTCGAGTATGCCACTGGACCAAACCGGAGGTCGGTTTGTTTGGGATCCAGAAAAAGGGGTGCATTTATGGAATAGGCGTTACCAGTATAATCGGGATTGCGATTTGTCACAGCATCAGGTCATGAATCTCCTATTATCAGAAAAAGGTTGGAATGATGTATTTTGGAGAAGTGCTGAATTCATCAAAAATAGCTCTGCATTTAATATCAACTCAACTTCAGTGCAGGCATGGACTGCTTTTTTATCTGGCACATTAGGAATAGAACGACCTTTAAAAATAGGTTCGGGAAATAAAAATCAAGTCAGCTTTGCTAGGTATAGGCAGCCAAAAGATCTAGCCGGTACGGTTACTGCGGCCACCAATCAAGCGGGGGGATGGATGGGGGCGCGACAGCTTACGGCTGATGAAGTCAGGAACTTGGCCACTCATATTGTTGATGAAGTCAAAAAAAGGGGGCCGTTTGTTTCCATTGCTGATTTCGTAAATCGTCGCCTAGTATCGGATCAAGATGAAGCATCGAAAATGGGAGCGATCGATGCGGCAATAGCAACATGTGGTCTTAATGAGAATTTTGAGCAGCATGGCTCACAATTATCAACATCGGTCAATACGGCGCCATCTTCTGATGCTCCAGATAACAACATGGAGATTTTCAGAAAAGGCTATCGTTACCATAGTGATAATCTATGGAATACGGTTCAGCCAAAGAGCAAGGCTTGGGGGATGCCTGGATTTCTGACTCAAGGAGATATCCTGCAATCTCTGGCTCCGTTCCTAGCTGCTAGAGGTGATACATTTACAATACGAGCATATGGTGAGTCGTCTGTTAATGGTGTTGTGCATGCCCGTGCATGGCTTGAGGCGGCAGTGGAGCGCACTCCTCATTATGTTGAGCGTAAGTTGTCAGATATAAGCCGTACGGGTGGCAATGGTCCCCTCGAGGCGGCGATGACAGTCAATCAAGCTGATGGAAACTATGTGCGAGCAGAGCTTAATTCTGTAAATGCGAGTCTGGGGCGAAAATATAAATTAAAAACCTTCAGGTGGTTGCAGCGAGAGGAAATTTAAAGGTGATGATTGTTCAATTGATTCAAGCGCTTGCCTGGGCGGAGAACTGCTTGTTTGCCAGATATCAACCTATTGTTTGTGACACTTATATGATGAAGCTGGTAGTCTTTATGTTCGGCTTATCGATAACTACAGCTGTATGTGACGATAATGGGGAGGAAGCTAAATCAGAGACTCAAATCATGGTGATTGCTTTGGGTGCAGTGCCAGCTAGAAAATACAGTAAGGTGGGGAGCCGGGGTGATGCAGCTATGCTGTTGCCCGAAGTAGGCGAGGTGCCGCCTAATAAAGTGTATTATAAATCAACTACTCAAAAATCTGGCGCTTCGTCGAAGTGGAGACCGATCAGTATTACATTTAATAATACGTCTGTGATGTATTCTATTAAGGCTGGACGAAATTTAATATTGTATAGAAAAATCGCGAGTGGCTACGAACCCTATGTGTTTATTGCTCCGGGGGAGGTGGGTATGCGTCGGGTTGTGCTATTGACTCAGCCGTCTTTGAAAGAAAATCAAATCAAGCCATGGCAAAGTAAACCGAAGGTGACCATTATTACTGTGGAATCGGCACTTTTGAGTAATAAGCAATTTGCGATTAAAAATCTTTCGCGATTGAATGTAATTCACGCGTTTGATCAGGAGGTGGCCAATGTTCGCCCAGGTCAGTTGATTACTTATAGTCGAAATAGAATGGGGATTCTTTATCATTTAGCTGCCAGGTATGGTAAGCAGCGCAAAATGATCTACAATCTAGCTCTTACTTTTGAGCGTAATACAGCATTGCATCTTTATGTTCTGTACGATGCTAATCCTAAAACTAACGCAGGGCGATCTGTAGCCGTGCTTAGAATGATGCTGTAGTTTATTTATACAAGTTCTGCCCAAATGGGGTGGTGTTCATGTTCAATGTGAGAGAGGGGAATACAAAAAACCCCGACCATCGTGAGATAGTCGGGGTTGATATATGGTAATTGTTTAAAGATTACTTGCGCTTCTTAGCTGCCTTCTTAGCTGGCTTTTTAGCAGCTTTTTTCTTAGCTGGCTTCTTGGCGGCCTTTTTCTTGGCTACCTTTTTCTTAGCTGGCTTCTTGGCGGCCTTTTTCTTGGCTACCTTTTTCTTAGCAGGCTTTTTAGCGGCCTTTTTCTTGGCTACCTTCTTCTTAGCAGGCTTTTTAGCGGCCTTTTTCTTGGCTACTTTTTTCTTAGCAGGCTTTTTAGCGGCCTTCTTCTTAGCAGGCTTTTTGGCGGCCTTCTTGGCTACTTTTTTAGCTGGCTTTTTGGCTGGCTTTTTAGCGGCCTTCTTGGCTGCTTTTTTAGCTGGCTTCTTAGCTGGCTTTTTAGCGGGCTTCTTAGCTACACGCTTTGCAGCGGCCTTTTTGGCCTTGCGCGGTGCGGCTTTCTTTTTAGCGGTCTTTTTTTTGGCTGCCATAGTGTTGTTTGGTATTATATTATACTGTTTATTAGGGTAGTGGAATCCGAAGGTCTGCTTTTTTAAGGCGAGTTGATTAACGGATGATTTGTTTTTTGTTAGATTGTTTTGTTAGGATAAAGCAACTTCGAAAAATTGAATCGATCTTTTACATAAACTCTCTTTATAAAAGACAATGCTCTAACAGGTTCGTTTGGTCAAGGAGGTAATTAAACTTTTCATAACTATTTCTTATCGTGAAATGTTATTATCAATACCAATTGATAGGTTTCATTTAATTTCTGTTAGGTCGTTGGAATGTAGGAGATAGTTTTTTTATCGCTAGCCAAAAATTTTCGTCGGATGGATGTCCGTTGAATAAAACATGTCCGTCTGGTGATGCGACGATCATTGTGGGGAGACTCCTTACCCACAATAAGCTGGCGAGTTGTTTTTTGTTGGAGTCGATCAGCCAAGTGCACTTCGCATTAGCTGCCTCGTCTTTTCGTAATGCCTCTGCATCATCTATTATGTCTGGATGCTTTCCTGTTAAGATCGCAAGGACAGAAATGTCGCTCTCATGACATGCTTCTGTGGTGGCTATAAAATCAGGTATGTCTATTTGAATTTCCTGGCTTAAGGGGTTCCAGAAATAGAGAATGATGCCTTTGCTTCCTTTTGTGTGTGCCTTGAGCGGAGCTGGCTCTCTGCTCTGCTGGGACTTTAGAAGCTGGTTCAGAGGTAGTTGTGTAGTTTTCATTGCTTCCTCTAATCGCAGCTTCTCAATATGTGGGCTAAATGCCTGAGCTTGACGGGGGCTTAGCCAGAAGGCCTCTGTGATGTTTTTTTTGAAGGATGCTTTATCGTTTTTCTCCAGCGCTTCAAGTGCCTGGGCATAGTGAATGATTGCGAGCCAGTCATCTTTGATTGCAAAGACTTCTGATTGGTTAGGGTCAAAGGTATTCTGATTTTGGATTAGCTCGGGTGCTAATTTCGCAATGGCGGTATTGTCACCAAGTTCCACAAAGTTGAGGAAACGAGCTTCGAGAAGGACTTGTTGGTGTATGCCGGCCTGTTGGGCGTCTGCATAGATAGCCTTGAATTCAGTTTGCCCCAATGAGGTGAAAAGTTTTTCCAGTATTTCTTCTCTGGGAATATTTGTATGAGCTTTGTCTATTTTGACTTCTTCTAAAGACGGTGGTTTTTCTGAGGCCATTACAGAGGTCGATAATACAATGCCGAGCATTAAGAATTTCATGATATCAATTTGGTATGGCTTATATGAAAATACCAACATTAAAAAAGCGAACGCTCTTTTGCAAGAGTGTCCGCTTGTTGCGAAAAATGGCAGTGCCGAATTCGAATTGGATTAGTTGCCTGGAATGGTCAGACGTTGCCCAACTTGAATAGTGGTATTTGATAGTGCGTTAGCAGACTGAATAGCTCCTACACTTGTGTTGTTCTTGCGCGCTATGCCCCAGAGGCTATCACCTGCGACTACAGTGTATGTAGTTGAGGTAGTGGCTGGTGCTGTGGTGTTGGTTGATAAGTCATTGGTGAGTGCTGCAGTGGACTGAGCGGGGGCTGTGGGTGCCTGTGCTGCTTGGCCAATGGGGGGTAATGTCTGATATGCCGGGTTTGTTGGAGATGTCGGTGCTTGTGGGTAGCTGCCGACTTCGCCTCCTGCCCGCGGTACACCGTATGGGTTAGCTGCTCCTGAGGGGCCAGGGTTATTGCTCTTCCATGTATTGTAGCCTGAATCTGTCGAACAGGCATTAAAAAGAAGAGGTATGAGGCATGTTGAGATAAGTAGTAGGATGGTAGTTTTCATAGTAGGATAATATTTTGTCTTAATCTGATACAGAAAGTAAGTGGACCTCAAATTACATAGGCAAACGATGACGTTTTGTAAAATGGGTATATTAGGGAAACGCATGATGATAACCCATACTTTCATTCACTGTTAAAAAGAAAGTAACTTAGCCTCGTTTGATAAGGAAGTCATTTGGGTAATCAAATACCGTAGAACGTATCGACAGTTGCTTCGGTATGGGCAGAGAGTTCTTCTAGGCTTTCGCCCCTTGCTTGGGCAATCGCCTCTGCAGTAAAGTAGGTGAATGCCGGTTCGTTGCGTTGACCTCTGTGTGGCACAGGCGCTAAGTAAGGGGAATCAGTCTCAAGCATGAATGATCCAGCGGGGCAGTTGGTGGCTGTGTCGAGGACGGATGATGCATTCTTGAATGTGGCAATACCAGTGAATGAAATGAGACCGCCTAAATCGAGAATAGGTCGAGCAGCTTCGAGGCTGAAAGGGAAGCAGTGAAAGACTGCGCGTGTTTGGTCAGCAAAATCCCGGTAGATGTTGATGGCATCACGGAGCGAAGCATCACCGCTACGGTCTCGTGTATGAATGACTATGTTTTTGCCAAGTTTAGCCGCAAGCTTGAAGTGCTGCGTGAGAAACTCCCGCTGTCTGGTGTGATATTGATCGGTTGACCAGCTCTCTGGTGCTGGGTGGTAATAGTCTAGGCCTGTTTCACCAATGGCAACGCAGCGTGGGTGCTGCGCATAACTTGTCAGTTGGTTTATATACTGGCTGTCTGTTTCGTGAACATCACAGGGATGAATGCCTATGCAGGCGTAGACTTCTGGAAATTGCTCTGCGATAGATATGTTTTGTTGGCAGTCGTCCAAGCAGGTCGCCAAGGTAACCATGCGCTGAACGCCATGCTCCTTTGCTCTGGCGATGATGGAGCTGAGTTCATCTGGCGAAAATTTCTGAGAACCAAGATGGCAATGTGAGTCGGTCAGTGTCATGGAGAAGATCTGATTAAAACCTTACTTCGAACCACATGCCAGCGAATGCTTGGTCGTCAGCGGGGTCATTGTTGTCCATAAGTATGGAGCCACCTACATAGGGTGTAATCGACACGGTGTCAGAAAGGTGATGTGTCACAGAGAGTCGGCCATATACATCGTTCATACCATCACGACCGTAGTAACCATCAACATAACTGATCCCTGTGTTCAAAGATATGTATGTTGTGTTTGAGATGACCTTAGACCACTGGGCTTCAGCTTTACTATACCATGCTTTGGCGCCGAAATCGTAATAAGCCCCAGCAGTGGCTATTAAATCATCATGCAGCTGCCAGCTAGCAAAAGTTCCCACGTCGAGACCACTCTCGAAGTTGGCTCTGAGTGTAGAGCTGGAATTACCGAAATGGCGATAACTGGCGCTGATACCTATGGTGAGTTTGTCGGTTTGTTTGAGCCTAAGGTGAGAGAAGATGGCTGACTCATCAAAGTCCCCCTTACCGTTTTCGGTGGCATACCATGAGCCAATATTAAGCGAGGTGTGATTGTTGAGTGCAATTTCGGTCTCTATTTGGAAGTCCAGGGTATCCTTAGCTAATTCAAAACCACGGTAAACATAGCCGCTGCGATAGCCTGCCACAGCTTCGACACCGAGTTGAATGTCTTGGTCTGCATTGGCAGGAACATTACCCGGAAGCAGGCAAATGAGTGCGGTAAGCGGAAATAAGAGCTTCATGATTAAAGTTAGGGAGAGCTTGCGAGTATCATTAACCAATGACTTGTGCCATTTTCTCAAGGCCATCTAAGACTCGACTGTGTGGGCACCCAAAATTGAATCGTACGTGTCCAGGCTTGCCGAAAAAGCTGCCGTCAGAGAGATAGATGCCGGCTTCTTGTTCAAAATACTTAGCAGGATTTTCTTTTTTCATGCTGCTGCAGTCGATCCATGCCAAATATGTAGCTTCAATATCAGGCGTGATAAGGGTGGGCATGCGGTCGGCAATGAAGCTTGTAAGCGTGTTACGGTTATTGCTTAAGTAAGCCAGTAGATCTTGTCGCCAAGGGGCTCCCTCTTTATATGCCGCCTCTGCGGCGTAGTAGGCTAAGCAATTAATCTCTGGAAGGGTGTGGCCGCGGGCGGAGCAAAATTTACGACGTAAAGAATCATCCTTGATGACGGCAAACGCATACCCAAGTCCAGCGATGTTATAAGTCTTACTGGGTGAAAGCAGGGTGATGATTCTACTTTGTAATTCGTCGGGAAGGCTTGCGGCACACACATGAGGTGTTTTTTTCTCATCAAGTATAAGGTCACAATGAATTTCATCTGATACCAAAATCATATCGTGGCGCTGACAAAAATCGGCAAGCTTATGAATTTCTTCGGATGTAAAAACGCGGCCAAGCGGGTTCTGTGGATTGCTAAGAAGAAATATTTTTGTGTTTGCTGTGACTGCGGCCTCCATCGCTGGCCAATCAAACCCCCAGCGACCTCCGTCTAGAATGTGAGGCACAGATATTAAGTCCATCTCGGCATCTTGATGAATAGATAGGAAAGGGGGGTAAATAGGAGTGCAAGTCATGACTGTGTCTCCTGCTGATCCAAATGCACGAGCTGCAATCGATAATGCAGGAACTAAGCCTCCGAGGTGAACGATATCTTTTTCTTCAACCTTAAGTTGGTGCCTGTCTCGTAGGTATTGGTCAATGGCCTCCATCAGCCCTGCGTGTGGCTGAGCATAGCCCATGACTCCATGAGCAATACGCTCTCGAAGAGCTTCTAATACGCAAGGAGGAGACATGAAGTCCATGTCGGCGACCCAGTAAGGGTCGAGCTTCGGAAATCTATCCCATTTGATTGAGCCTGATCCTTTACGGGAGATGATTTGGTCGAAATCTGCAGAACTGTGCATGCCCATTTGCTAGCCTATGTGTTCAGAGCTGGCGAGTAATATATCTTTGATCATTTTATATGTGCAGGGTGAAATTGACTCGAGTGGATCTCTTTACCGGAATTATCTTGCTTCTTGCTCTGCCCATTCTACCTCTGATTCTGTGCAGGAGTTGCAGATGCAAGAGGTAGCCGAGCGGGTCTTAATGGCGGATTCGTTGGAGGAGAAGCTTTTGCTTGCGCCGCAACTTGGTCAGGGGGTGGTAGATGATCAACGAGGACGTTCTTATCGTGTGCCGGATACGCCAGGGCGGCCTGAGGAGCTGAAAATTACAGATAAGGCGGTACGTTCTCATTTTCCTGGGGTGAACAAGCTCGATGATGATCGCGAGCGAGGCAGGATGCTTCATTTTCTGGCGAATCACGAGATGCTTGCTGCCGAGTTGATGGCCCTTGTTCTCCTCAAGTTCCCAGATGCACCAGCTGAATATCGTCGTGGGGTCTATGAATCAATGAGAGAGGAGCAGATGCACACGCTCATGTATCTGCGGAGAATGAAGGAGTGTGGCATAGCATTCGGTGATTTGCCCTTGAATGATTACTTCTGGAAACTGGTGTCGCCGATGCAAACGCCAATGGACTTCGTGACTCGGCTTAATCTGACCTTCGAACAAGCCAATTTAGATTTCTCTAAGCATTATGCCACTTTGTTTCGGCAAGTCGGAGATAATGGAACAGCCACAGTATTGGAGAAGATTTATCTCGATGAGATTAATCATGTTGGCCATGGCCTCAAGTGGTTTCGGAAGTGGAAAAAAAATGGAGAGACAGACTGGGACGCCTACCGCAAATCTCTCACTTTTCCAATGGCGCCAGCCAAAGCTAAGGGCATGGCTCCTTATAATGCAAAGGGGCGTGAGTTGGCAGGTTTGAATCAGGACTTCATTGAGCGATTGGCCGTATGTGAGCAATCGAGAGGCCGAACTCCTGTGGTTCATTGGTATAATCCTAATGCGGAATCACACGCAGCGGCATCCTTTAATGGTCATAGCTATCAGCCAAATAAAATCGAGCTGGCGATGGAGCATGATCTCGAAATGCTTACAATGGCGTGGAGCCGAAAAGATGATGTCGCTTTGATGCGCACAGCTCCCAGTAATGCTCATCTGGCATATCTTAAGAACGCAGGTTTTGATCTGCCCGAAATCATGGGAGCTGGTTGTCTAGCAGGACGAAAATTAGGAGGATTGCGCCCCTGGGCCTGGTCGCCGGATGCGTCCGCTGAGCTTTGTGGCTTGGCCGGTGATATATCGCCGAAGCTTCCCTGGCAGTGGCAAGGTGATGTCCCTCAGTGGTGGTTTAGTAAAGAGGCTGGGTGCCGGCTTAGTGAGTTACTCTCTACGATGGATGGGGTAGACAGCTTTTTCTTTAAAGACATAGATTCAGCAACGGTTAAGATCGATGCTTTATTGAAGGAAGGAAACGTTCTCCTCAAAGCTGCATATGCTTGTGCTGGACGAGGGCATCGAAGGGTCGAAAAAGGAGACGATTATTTGCCATGGTTACGAAATGTGATCAGACGTCATGGAGGTGTTGCTGTTGAGCCTTGGCTGAATCGAGTGCTCGATTTTTCGGCACTTTATGAAAGGCGTGAAGATGGGCGCGTGGATTTTATTGGAATGACTGAGATGCAGAATGATGCCCAAGGGCGTTACTTGAGCACGAAGGTTTATCCAAAGTGGGGCACGGGATTGAGCGATGAGCTCAGTTCATTCATGTTCCGAGATGCTCAAATCAATGATTTCTATGGGGAGAAAATCCCCATGGAGCTTAGCTCCTTATTACAAGGGTATGTTGGACCAGTTGGTGTTGACGCTATGGTCCATCGCTGTGCCGATGGTTCATTGGCGATGCGCTATGTGGTTGAACTTAATGTGAGGATGACTATGGGGCGTGTCGCATTGGAGATTGCCAAAAAACGTATGCCTCTTAAGGGTGGAGAGCTTCGTGTGCTGAGGAAGAATAAGCTCGCAGAGGGTGAGCTTAGCCGGATTTATAACCAAGTTATTAACAATTCACCTGTGGTGATCAATGACCCGGAGCGGGCGCGTGAGTTTGTTGCGGTTTGGGTTCAACAAGATTAATGTATTCTTTCTGGTTCCGAGTTTATTTTATAAAAAACGAGTTATTCCTCTAGTTATTCACATTAAGATAACGGCTGTTCTCAAGGTGGCGTGAACAAGTATATTGATAACTTAATCTGAGGGTGGCTTGGCCAACCGAATTATGCCATCCACTAGCAGCGGTATACTGATGAATCCACATCATTGGCGCTTCTGGTCTGATTTGGCGTTTGAATTTCCTGATTGATGAGCGGGTTGAGATGTGTTAAAAATCATAAATTATACAATCTATTCGTATATCATGGTTGAAGCATTGAATCTGAATGTCTTAGTCCTTAATAAGCTCTGGCAACCTATCCACACTTGTTCAGTCCGCCGAGCATTGAAGTTGCTATGTCTTGGGCATGCACACGTGGTGGAGGCTGAGGGGGAGATGAAATACCAAACACATGATTTGGGATCGTGGCTTGAGTCCTCATCAGAGAGAATGACGGAGGAAGTCATAAGGTCTGTGCGCTTCGCAATGAAGATCCCTAAGGTGATTGTGCTAGCGCTCTATGACAAACTACCAACTAAAGAAGTAAAGTTTACCCGACATAATGTCTTTTTGCGTGATCATTATACCTGCCAATATTGCGGCGAACAATTTGCGGATAAAGACCTCAACCTAGATCATGTATTGCCACGCGATAAAGGTGGTAAAACGCGCTGGGACAATATCGTAACTTCCTGCTTCAAGTGCAATAACAGGAAAGCCAACAAACTTCCTCACGAGGCTGGAATGTTTCCTGCCATACCTCCACAAGCGCCGCGATGGCGGCCATTATTTGGATTTAAGCGAAAAGGAAAAATGGATGAGAGTTGGGAAACCTTTTTTTAAGAATGAATAGTAGCGCACAACTTCGGCAAGTATGCCGAGTTGGTATTACTCATCATCGATAACGGAGAGCAATTGTGCTCTGTCTTTTTGAACCTCTCTCCATGAAATCGAAAGTTGGAATACACATATGAAGGCCATTGCTAATACAATTTGAGTTTTTGGGTCTGAGAGGCTTTGGAATTTCTCGTATTGATAAATACGCACAATTGCTGAGATAACTCCGAGTAGCGCAATAATAAGTCCGCCATACAAGCCGTGCCTGAAGTGCTGCCGACCAAATGCTATGCAAATAATCAGCGCTCCGCCAAAGAAGACTGGCATAAGCATTTCTACCTGATTGCCCTCTGCACCCAATCGATCCCATCCTATGAATCCCCCGAGGCCGAGAATGATAAGGCAGCAGGCGCTTAATAATGTTAAAATCATGCTGGCAACATATTGTTATCAATACCAAAGGGGCAAGATTTGAATTACTCTATTCTAAGTGTTTGGAGTGAGCTCAATGGTTTTGTCATTTTCATGAGTGTAATATCATTATGTTGGCTTGCCCGTGGCTGGATACGATCTATTGTTTAGGTAGCCAATTTTAATATGATGTCTCTTCTCAAAAAACGTTTCCTCAAGACCATTGCAATCCTTGTGCTTGGTGTCGTTTGCTTGTCCGCAACAGCTGGTTTGTTACTCAATAAGTTTGTTACCAAGGACCTCCTAGAACAAAAAATTGAAGAGTCGATCAATGCTGAGATTTCCATTGGGGCTGTTGAGGTATCCCTTTTTGCCCTGCCGGCCAAGGTCGTGATTTCCGATGTCTCTCTGATGCCTAAAGGTGTGAGTGACCCTTCTATGGCAGAACTCCATATTAGTGAGCTTAGCCTAAGTGTGGGATGGTTGGGGCTTTTTCAAAAGCACATTGATGTAACACATATTGGTGTGCATGAGGCCGACATTAAAATCACCTATTACAAAGATGGGTCAACCTCACTTGGGAGGCTTTTTGAGTCTCCCGACGAAGATGGGAAGAAGAACAAGCAAGCTGAACAGATTGAAGGTGGCGCTGATAGAGGTTTCAACATCAATGACCAAGGTGATTTTGTTACTTCGCTTGGTGGTCTGTCCATCAGTGATACACGTATTGATTTGGTTCTTGAGGAAATGGAAATGCAACTTGCCTGTGAAGATCTCAATATAGACCTGAGTGCAATCCAGATAGACCCCAATGATCTGGCTTCGTCCAATCAAGCTGAGCTCACGGCCCGAAGTCTAATTCGTTTATACTCTCTGAAGGGAGATCATTATGGCGACTTAGATATGGATGGCGTTGCCCGTGTGGATCTGTTCAATGTGTCTACCGGTAAGATGGAGCCTGAGGTAGATGGGGCCTTCAGTTTATCTGAGGTTTCATGGCTAAGCACAAAGATGCCGTTTGTTTCTCGTGCATGGGAGCAACTTTCCGTGCTGGAGAAGGTTGGGCTGGGTGTTGGCAAGGCGCCGGAGAGGGCAAGTTTTGGTCGCAGTAAATCGATTGCTGCGCATTATCATTTAGGCCGCATTGATTTGCTCAAAGCTCTTTCAATTTGGGTGGCTGACTGGGAGATCGCGATGCTTGGCGGAGGGTGGCTCAATACGCAGACGAATCAGCATAAAGTTAAAGCTGAGTTGGTGGCGTCAAAAAAAGCGAGTGCCTTGATGGCTTCAACTATTTATAAGGGTCTTGAGTTATTACCTAAGCAGATAAGATCAAGCGTTACTAATGATGTGCGTGAGAATCTTATGAGAGAGGATCGATTGGTTGTTAAAATCAAATCGTCAGGTAACTTTTCTGACCCCAAAATAAGACCCGACGGCAAGATTGTTGATATCTCAAAGGCTTCCAGAGGGGCTGCAGAAGATCTTCTGAAAGAGAAGGCGGGTAGTCTTCTCAGGGGGCTTTTAAAATAAGCCAGTCACTCAAGGCCTTATTACAAGCAGTTAGCTGCTTGCTTGGCGAAATAAGTGATGATGATGTTAGCACCAGCCCGCTTGATGCCAATGAGTGACTCCATCATGACGGCATCTTCATCCAGCCAGCCATCTTTTGCGGCAGCCTTGATCATCAAATATTCACCACTGACTTGATAGGCCGCAACAGGCAAAGTGGTGGTGTTACGAACTTGAGAAATGACATCAAGATAAGGGCCGGCAGGTTTAACCATGACAATGTCTGCACCTTCTTCTTCATCCAGTAAGGTTTCCCTCACTGCTTCGTGAGCATTTGCAGGATCCATTTGGTAGGTCTTTTTATCACCTGCTTTAGGTGTTGATTCTAGTGCTCCACGAAACGGACCATAGTAAGCGGATGCATATTTAGCGGTATAGGCAATAATAGATACATCTTGATAGCCTTCCGAATCGAGTGTCGTGCGGATCGCTTCGACGCGACCATCCATCATATCAGATGGCGACACAATATCAGCTCCTGCTTGAGCATGGCAGAGCGCTTGCTGGCATAGGACTTCAACGGTCTCATCATTAAGGATTTCAAGTTCTCCTTTGTTGTTCTCAGCGACAAGGCCGTCATGACCATCGCTGTTGTAGGGGTCGAGGGCTACATCGGTAATAACACAGAGATTTGGGTGGGCTGTTTTGAGTGCTTTGATAGCCCGAGGAATGAGCCCATTATCATTGTGGCATTCGGCCGCATCAGAGCTCTTTAGGTTCTCTGAGATAGCGGGGAAAATAACCACGGCAGAAATTCCCAAAGCATACGCTTCTCCTGCTTCCTTAACGAGCCCATCGATAGACCATCTGCTACAGCCTGGCATCGAGTCGATTGCTTCGTCTACGTTCTTATCGTGAACAAAAAGTGGGTAGATGAAATCTGAGGCTGTGAGTGTGGTTTCGCGAACGAGAGCTCGGACAGCGGGTGATTTGCGATTGCGGCGCGGGCGTATCATAATTGTATTGTCGTCGTTACTAGGGCTGTTTTCAAGCAGGAATGAAGCAACCTATGATTGGCTGATTTCGTATCCATCAGGATTATCCTTGATGGTCCAGCCAGCGGATAAGAGCTGATCACGGAGCTGGTCTGAGGCAGCCCAGTCTTTGTTTTGTTTCGCCTGCCAACGTTGTTCAGCAAGTTCTTGAACCTCAGTTGGGATGTTTGATGACGCCTCTTCAGCGGGCAGTTCTAGCCCCAGAGCACTGAGTATTGTATCAAAGGCAGCGACGTTTGCTGCTGCTTCTGTGTTTTCTAGCTTTTGAGCAGCCTTCAGTCCGGAGAAGAGGTGCCCTAATGCGGCTGGTGTGTTGAGGTCACTATTCAGCGCCTGCCATGCGGGTTCGAAGAGTTCGAAGTTGCCAGTATTTAATTGGGGGCTGCCTGTGTCGCCTGCGGCGAGGGCGAGAGCTGCACGACCCTTGGCCAGCTTTTGCAGGGCTTCCTTGGCCGCGTGGAGTGAATCGAGAGTGAAGTTGAGCTGTTTGCGATAGTATCCAGATAACAGCACATAGCGAACTTCCATAGCGGTATAGCCTTTTTGAGCAAGATCGTCGATGGTGTAGAGGTTTCCAAGAGACTTAGACATTTTGCCGCCATCCACCATCAGGTGTGTGATATGAAACCAATGAGCAGCAAAATTACCGCCGCAGCTGCAGCGTGACTGCGCAATTTCATTTTCATGGTGCGGAAAGACGAGGTCGACGCCCCCTGAGTGAAGATCAAAGTCATTGCCTAGGTATTCTTTAATCATGGCTGAACACTCAAGGTGCCAGCCTGGTCTGCCATCGCCCCATGGAGACGCCCAGTAATTTTCCCCATCTTCGTCTTTGCGTGATTTCCAGAGAACGAAGTCTGCGATGGAGTCTTTTTCATATTCGTCAGCATCGGCTCGCTGATTCTGTGTTTTTCCTAAATCGAGCTCGCGAGTATCAAGGTGCGATAGCTTTCCATATTCAGGAAAAGAGGAGACCTTGAAGTAGACAGAGCCGTCGTCTGATGCATAGGCATTGCCTTTGGCTACTAGCTGCTCAATCATGGTGATTTGTTGATCAATGTGATCAATGGCGCTCGGTTCGATATGTGGAGGTAGGCAGTTGAGTGCATCACAGTCAGTATGAAATTTCTCCAGCCAGTAGGTGGTGAATTCCTTGAGAGACTTGCCTGCGGCCTGTGAGTCCCGGATGGTTTTGTCATCGACGTCGGTAATGTTACGCACGTGAAGCGTGGCCATGCCACTGGTCTCCAATACCCTGCGAAAAACGTCATGCATCACAAAGGTGCGGAAGTTGCCAATGTGCGCTGGGCCATAGACAGTGGGGCCACAGCAGTAAAAACGAAAAGTTTCACCGTCTATAGGCGTCAGCTCACGTTTTTCGCGGGTGAGTGTATCAAATAATTTCATCTTTTTAATTATGCTTGGTCATGGATTGGAATGAGTAATCCGAAGGGGCTTGAAAAGCTCGGAGACCAAATTCAGGCAAGACGGATAAAAAGTGATCAAAGATATCAGACTGGATGTCTTCGTAATATGCCCAGCGATTATCTGTAGTGAATACATAGATTTCGATAGGGATGCCGCTTTCCGATGGCTGAAGTTGGCGAACGAGAAGTGTTTCTTGCTCTGATATTTTAGGGTGGTTTTTGAGATACTCTCGGATGTAAGCGCGGAAAGTGCCAATGTTGGTGAGAGATCGGGCATTGATGGGGTTGGCGGAATCGGCATGCTTGGTGTTCCACGTTTTGATTTCCTCTTCCTTCTCACCAAGGTAATCTTTAAGTAGTGAGATTTTACGCAAGCGAGGTAAGGATTGATCGTCAAGAAATGCCACGCTTGACATGTCTAGGCTGACAGAGCGCTTGATGCGTCGCACGCCGGAGTTTGCCATTCCTCGCCAGTTTTTAAAACTGTCTGATATGAGGGCATAGGTAGGAATAGTAGTGATCGTTTTATCCCAGTTGCGAATTTTGACGGTAGTCAGTGCGACTTCGAGTACTTCACCATCTGCTCCAAACTTGGGCATTTCAATCCAGTCGCCACGGGCAACCATTCGATTCGCTGATAGCTGTATACCTGCGACGAGACCGAGGATGCTGTCTTTAAAGATCAGCATGATGATGGCGGTCATTGCGCCCAGCCCGGAGAAGATGAGGACGGGGGATTTGCCGATCAGTGTCGAGACGATCAGTATGATTGCAGCGAGAACCAGAATGATTTTGATTACTTGGAAAAAGCTCTTTATCGGGAGTTCTCGCGATACTTCGAACCCGCTGTATATGCGCTCAAGGATATTGAGCAGCGAACTGATTGAGAGAAATGAGAGCACCACAATTGAGATCTTCGCCGAGATCTGAATGAAGGATGAAAATATAGGCACGCCATCGTGATGGGTTATAATGGCATGAGGGGCCGTTGTAAGAATGATCACTGCAGGCATTAGCAGTGAAAGCCACTTAAATAATTGGCTGTTGAGAAGCTCGTCATCCCAGGTTGATTCTGTTTTTCTAACGAGGCTTGAGACAACGCCAAAGACCAGCTTGCGAACGACCCAGTAGGAGAGGATAGCCGCAAGAAAGGCAATCAACAGCAAGGAGCTATCCACGACAAGGCTCTGATACCATTCAATTTGATCAAACGGTTTTTTGAAAAACTGTTCTGAGATCCTGTTGTGCCATGGATTATTCATCGAAGGATTCCTGCCACATAGGCGACTTAGTGGCAAGGGCAATGCGGATCAGTAGGTCTGTTTATGAGCGCGTTTACCCCCCTTCCATAAAGCTGTCTAGGATCTGTTGTTGTCGCTCTATGATCATTGTTATTAAGCATGACGCCTACGAACACGATGGCGCCTTGCTTATCGTCATTGTTCATGGATAGTGATTATAGTGAAGCGCTTGGTGGCACAGGAAATACTTGATGAGCTTGATGCAGCGGATCCTCGAGCTGTGCGTAGCCGACGGGATTTACGGCTCGTGAACTGGTTTATGAGGGGGGAGTCGTGGATTGTTTCTGAGTTGCGAAAAATCGAGGGCCTTGAGCGGGTGGTTGAGCTAGGCGCTGGCGATGGGTCTCTGGCTGCTCTAGTGCTTGAACAGTTGCCTGGTGTGGAGGTAGTATGTGTTGACCTGATTGATCGCCCTAATGATTTGGATCAGCGAGCCACATGGTGGCGGGGTGACGTTCTTGATTATGACGGCTATGGCGAAGATGCCGTAGTCGTAGCGAATTTATTTCTACATCATCTGGGTTCAGCTGAGTTGAAACAGCTAGGAGGTATGATGCAGGGAGTGCG
>ENA-UOYH01000149-UOYH01000149.1-marine-metagenome-genome-assembly--contig:-NODE-149-length-32372-cov-4.438458_pt1 | contig 32372 bp, 33 predicted proteins | sample MGYA00238175_ERZ767261 | MGnify/ENA primary metagenome ERZ767261 (study PRJEB28946, sample SAMN06267185) | marine metagenome | isolation source: Columbia River Estuary | place: USA:Columbia River Estuary...
AATGCGGAGCTCTGAATGATCTGGTTTGTTTGTTGCTCGTTTCGGCAAAGCACCAATGGTACGGGCCAGAATGGGGATGGTTTGATCAACTTCGAGATCGCCAACGAGGGAGAGCTCAAGATAGTCGTTTTTGAGAGCGGGGGTCACCCAGGAACTGATGTCCTCGGTGCTATAGCTATTAGCTTGCTCAAGGGTGGGGAAGACGAAGCGAGCGTCATTTCCTCGGAGTAGTGCGGCCATCTCTGCCTGAGCACCCGCGGGCGTATGTTTCATCTGGGCATAAATGGAAGGAAGCTGTGCTTTGAACATGCGCTCACCTTCGGGGCGTAGCCCAGGGTCAGTGAGATAGGCGCAGAGAAGTTGAAGCTGGAGCTCGAGGTCTTCAGGAGTCGTGGATCCAGAGAGGATAAAAGCGTCCTCTCCTACTTGAAAGCCGATGCCGGCATTGCGTCCTGCGAGAATCCGGTCGAGGTCGTCGGAGCTGTGCTGACCCAGGCCACCAGCGCCAAAAGCAGAAGATGCAAACATGTCCAGGCCTGGTTTGTCCATGGGCATGGTAAGTTTTCCGGCACCTACGCGGGCAGTGAGGTTGATGGAGTTTTTGTTGAAATCAGTTTTTTTAATGTTGCAGCTGCAGCCGTTGTGAAAGCTGACTTGGGTAATATCCAGGTCTTTGATATGTGACTGTTGGATAATGGTGCCTGGTTTGCCGAAGTCGGTGTAGGCAAAGCTGGCGGCAGCTTTTTTCTCAGGAGGGCTGACTTCGATGGCTCGGCTTTCTGCATAGAGTGTGCTGAGTGTATGGTCAGCATTGTCTTGAGGCGCATTGGTGGTGAGTATGAGGGTGATGTCTTCTATGTCCCAGAATTTGCGCAGTGCTTGGTGACAAGTTTCAGGGGTGATCTTTGAAATGTTTTCGCGCAGAATAGCTAAGTCGTCAGCTGGCGTGGAAAAGACGGCGTCCTTGTGTACGTGCTTGGCAAGTGAAGATGCGAGATTATTGGTTTTGCGGCTTGGCTCGGCCTTGACGGAGAGCTCGTAGGAATTGACTAGGTTGGCTTTGATTTCGTCTAGTTCAGCTTGGGTGAAGCCATGTTCAATAGCGCGGCGGAGTTCTTGTTCGAGCACGGGGAGTGCTGCCTGCCAGTTGTGATCTTTGGCGTCTACTGAGATGCCACCAATTTTGGTGAATTTAAAGAGGTTGTATGCATAGGCACTGCCGCTGGTGATGGGGGAGTTTTCCTTTTTAGCCAAAATATTAAAACGCCGCGAGAGAATGGAGTTGGCCAAGTAGAGTGGTAATTTTTCTGCTCGGTTGGCTTTGGTGTCAGCTTTTTTCTCAAAGGGCTTTATAGCAGTGAGTGTAAGATCTGAAGTGGCGACCTCTTTGTCGGCCAGGGCGAGAGTCTTGAAACCGTGATCAGAGGGGATGGTGCCCAGTGATGGTTCGCTACCCAGTGCCGCTGGGTTTTTCATGCTGCCAAACGTATCTATAATGCGTTGTTCCGCGACCTTGGGGTCAAAGTCACCCACATAGATAAAGGTCATGCGGCTTGGGTTGTAGTAATCACGGTAAAAATCAGTGAAGGCAGAGCGAGGAGCAGACTTAATGATTTTCTCGGTTCCAATGGGAAAGCGCTTCGCCAGTAGAGCATCGGGTAGCAGGGCGTTGAATTGCTGCTCCATAAGTCGCATCTGCACAGAATCGCGTGATGTTTTCTCTGAGAGGATAACTCCGCGTTCTTTGTCGATCTCTGATTTCTTGAGGAAGGCTCCGTCACCAAAGTCGCGCATGACATCAAAACCAAGCTTAAGGGTGTCCTCTTTATTATTGGGGAGGTCCAACATGTAGACTGTCTCATCAAATGAAGTGTAGGCATTGGCATGGGCTCCAAAGGCAATACCTAGGCGTTGCATTTGTGGGATCAGCTTGCTGGCATCAGGGAAGTTTTTAGAGCCGTTAAAAACCATGTGCTCAAGAAAGTGGGCTACACCACGTTGGTCTTCACGCTCCATCAGAGATCCAGCAGCGATGTGGAGTCTCATGCTGACACGACCGGGAGGCTGCTGATTACCCAATACAACATAGCGCATACCGTTGGGTAGCTGACCGTATGTAACTTTTGAGTCCGAGCTAATATCACTTCTGTCCTGAGCCCACACAGGGTGCGTGGAGCTGATGGTTTCCTTCGATGATGCGGTGGGTGAAAAAACAAGGCAGCAGACGGCCAGTGTGCCATGTAAATAGGATAGTAACTTCATGTAGATATAAATTCACTTAGTAAGCGTTATTAGCCAAGCCCATTGTCTTATTTATTTGAACGTGGCTTAGATATTTGCTCATTAGCAACTTGACCCTAGGCACTCATCCCCATAGCTTCCCGACGTCTGCGCTTAAGCAGCGCATTATGTCATGAATATCCACGAATATCAGGCGAAGGAGCTGTTCGAAAAATTCGGTGTAGCCAGTCCCAACGGACAGGTCGCTGGAACAGCTGAAGAGGCGGAAGCCGTTGCTCGGGCCATTAATGAAAATGGTGAGGGTAAGCAATTAGTGATCAAAGCTCAGGTTCACGCAGGTGGACGAGGCAAAGGGACTTTTAAAAATGGCTTTCAAGGTGGGGTTCATCTTATCGAAACACCGGAAAAAGCTGCTGAGTATGCCGAAAAGATGCTCGGCCAAACACTCGTCACCAAGCAAACTGGTGAAGAGGGTAAGCTGGTTAGCAAGGTGATGATTGCTGAGGCCGTTGATATTGATCGTGAGCTTTACCTAGCTATTCTAATGGATCGTGAAACTTGTCGCCCCGTCATTGTTGCGAGCACAGAAGGTGGAATGGACATTGAGGAAGTTGCTGAGAGCACTCCTGATAAGATTGTTCGCCAATTCATTCATCCGCTTGCAGGACTCCAAGGTTATGAAGTTCGCAAGCTGGCAAAGGCTCTGGAGCTCTCTGGCGACCAAGCCAAGCAGTTCGGTAAGTTGATCAAGAATCTCTACGCTCTATTTTTAAAGTGCGACTGTTCCATGGTTGAAATTAATCCACTGGTCGTCACTCCGGATGGAGACATCCTTGCACTTGATGCGAAGTTTGGCTTCGATGATAATGCCCTGTATCGTCATCCTGATATTGTGGCCTACCGCGATACCGATGAGGAAGATCCTCGTGAAGTGGAGGCATCCAAATTTGACCTTAACTATATCGGCTTAGATGGGAATATCGCTTGTTTGGTCAATGGTGCAGGTCTTGCCATGGCTACCATGGACATTATCAAACATTGCGGCGGTGATCCCGCTAACTTCCTTGACGTAGGTGGTGGAGCCACCAAGGAGCAAGTTTCTGCAGCCTTTAAAATTATTCTCGGTGACCCCAACGTTAAAGGCATCTTGGTAAACATCTTCGGCGGTATTATGCAATGTGATATTATTGCTGAAGGTATACTTGCTGCGGCGAAAGAGACTGGTTTGAGTATTCCTCTCATTGTCCGCTTGGAAGGAACCAATGTTGCCAAAGGTCGTGAGTTGATTGCTAATTCCGACCTTGATGTGATCACGGCTGAAAGCCTTAACGATGCCGCAGAAAAAGCGGTTGCTGCAGTCAGCGCATAAACTTCAATCTTAAACTTATTTTATTATGTCAATTCTAGTTGATGAAAACACTAAGGTGCTCGTGCAGGGCATCACCGGAGGCTTTGGTGGCAAGCATGCCCAGTTGAGCCTTGATTACGGCACTCAAATTGTTGCTGGCGTGACTCCTGGAAAAGGTGGTCAGGTTTTTGGTGAGAAGACCCCCGTCTTCGATACCTGTGCAGAGGCTGCCCAAGAAACCGGAGCCACGGTTTCCGCCATCTTCGTGCCACCTCCGTTTGCCGCAGATGCCATTTTAGAGGCTGTTGATGCTGAGCTCGATCTAGTCATTTGTATCACCGAAGGCATTCCAGTTGCTGATATGATGCGGGTGAAGGAAATCATGCGAGGTAGTAAGACCCGCCTGATTGGCCCTAATTGTCCCGGTATTGTTACTCCAGGCCGCGGCGAAGACTCGCACGGTGGTTGTCGCATTGGCATTGCTCCCGGTTATATTCACAAGCGCGGTAATGTCGGGGTTGTATCCCGTTCTGGTACGCTCACTTATGAGGCGGTATATCAGCTTACTGAGCTGGGTTATGGTCAAAGTACCTGTGTCGGCATTGGTGGTGACCCTATCAATGGCACTTCACACCTTGATGTCTTGAAGATGTTTAATGACGATCCTGAAACGGAAGCTATTATCATGATTGGTGAGATCGGCGGTAATGCTGAAGCAGAAGCAGCTCGATGGGCAAAGGATAATTGTTCCAAGCCGATTGCAGGCTTCATTGCCGGTGCAACAGCGCCTCCAGGCCGCCGCATGGGTCACGCTGGTGCGATTGTCGGTGGTGAGGAAGATACTGCGGAAGCCAAGAAAGCGATTCTTACTGAGTGTGGTATTGCTGTCTCCGAAACGCCATCGGATATGGGTAAGACGCTCGTTGGCATGCTCTAGTCGGCAAGGCTAAATTTTCAAAGGCGTTCTCATGATGATGGGAGCGCCTTTTTTATGCTCTCGATTGAAGACTCTGAGTATCAATCTTACAGTATCGCTTGAGCTGCTGTGAAGTAGATCACCATGCCTGAGATATCCACCAAGGTGGTAATCGCTGGGGCGGCGACCACAGCTGGGTCGAGCTTGATGGCGCGAGCACCGAGTGGCAGCAGGGCGCCGGAGACTGTAGATGTAGTGATTTGAGTCCCTAGAGCGACCGAGACAGCAAGAGCGAAGGTGGTTAAGGCGACGCCCTCTGGCAATGGGGGGTTGAAAATAGGGAGTATGAAAAGGGTAATCAGGGCGATACAGCAACCTAGGATAGCGCCTAGTATAGCTCCCAAGAGTAGTTCTTTGGTGATGACCTTGCTTGTCGAACCGGCCTCCAATTCACCCAGCGACATAGCTCGAATGACCATGGTTGCAGCTTGGCCTCCGGTGTTGCCACCCGCGGCTACTACCATGGGTAGATACAGGGCGAGCAAGTAGATGTTACTGAGAATATGCTCGAAGCGTAACATCACGTAACCAGATGAAATAGCAAGCAAGGCAAGGATGAGCAGCCAGGGGAAACGGCGTTTGAAGTGAGTTGCGACAGATGTATTGAGGTACGTTTGTTCGGATTGCTCACCCGCGATACCTGACATTTTTTCAATATCCTCGGTGGATTCTTCCTCAATAATTTCTAATACATCATCATGGGTAATGACTCCGAGTAAATGATCATATTCATCTACGACGGGTAGCAGGGTCATGTCGTATTTGGAGAACATCTGAGCTGCCTCCTCCTGGTCGCTGCTAGCCAAGATAGATAGGTCAGCCTCATCCATGATGTCATCTACTAAGGTATCCCATGGGGTGAAGGCTAGTTGACGAAGTCGGGTTTTACCCTTGAGACGACCTTGATCATCTACAACATAGATACGAGCGAGTGATTCCGTAGAATCCTTGTATTCACGCAATATCTCAAGAGCGCTTTTCGCAGTTGTTCCCAGACTAATGCGGGCTGCATGAGTAGTCATTCGGCCACCTGCAGTGTCCTCATCATAGCGCATGAGGCTGCGTGTTGTTTCTTGCTGCTCGGGCTTGAGCATCGCGAGGTAGTGCTGACGAGCCTCAGGGCTGACATCTTGCAATACATCGGCACGGTCATCATCGATGAGTTTGCGTAGAATTTCACGCTGAGCATTTTCATCAAAACGCTCCAAAGTTTCTTCGATAATAGCATCGGGGAGTTCAGCAAGGACTTGGGGGAAGCTCTCTAGGCTGATGTTTTGAGTGAAAAAGCTACGAGCTTCGTCATCATCTAAGTCCTGAAAGACAGAGGCAAGGTCAGCATAGTGAAGATCCTCTGCAGTCGCTTGGAAGACACCTACATTACGTTCTTCGATAGCTGACTCGAGTGCCTCAATGTCTAATAATCTGCTCTCTTCAGGCATGCTCTTGTTTAGCTGTCAGTGCTCTAAAAGCCAACTATCAATATGAAAAATGTATCTAGAGAGGGTTCTGATATCGATTATTTGATGCTATCAAGCCAGGTAAGAAATTCATCGTGTCGATCAGCCCTATACTGATGGCAAATTAAGCCAGCTTTTTTGCCGCCCTCTATATTAGCTGGTAAGTCGTCGATGTAGGCAGTTCTCTCAGGCGCGAGCTCGTATTCTTTGATGGCTAATTGGTAGATTTCATCCTCAGGTTTGATGTGTCCAGTTTGGTAGGAATAGATGCCGCCCGTGAAGCACTTGAAAATGGGGTGCTGGCTTTGCAAAAAATCAATATGCGGCTCGTTGATGTTGGAGAAAAGAATAAGTCGGTGCCCAGCGCGGTGTAATGACTCAATAGTGTGCCACATCGCTTGGTTTGGGCTGAAGATATCAACCCATGCTTTCATGAACTCCTCAAGCTGGCCTGCGAAGCCAATGGTTTGCGCTGCCCACGGGAAATATTCTTCATGTGATAGGCGCCCAGCTTCAAACTCGTCTTTTCTCTCGAGTAAGCGATTGAGTCTAATCTCGGGCTCGTCGATTCCTTCAGGGATGAGCTTTTTGAGTGAGGAGATGAAATCGACATGAACGATGACATTGCCAATATCAAAAAGAAAATCGATCGCTTTACTGCCTGATTTTGTGTCCATAAGTGGTGTTTAAGTGCGGCATCAATAGATGCGATATCGAACGGATTTACTGAGAGTTGATTTGTTGCAGGATGAAGTCGGCTGCTTGCTGAGCTGCGCAGGGTCGAGAGTTATGAGCGAGGTCACGCTTCATTTGTCGCCATATGGTGGCGTTGTCGGCAAGCATATCATTCAGACGCTGTGATAGCATTCCCTCGTTATCTGCGAGATCCCCACCATTAAGAAGGCGTAATAAGGTTAAGTTACCTTCTTCTTGCCCTGGTACTAGATGGTGAATGAGCATCGGGCATTCTGCAGCCATGGCCTCATGGACGGTGGCGCCGCCAGCTTTGCCGACAACGAGATGGTGGCTATTGAGTAATTCTGGAACTTTCTTGGTCCATCCTTTGATAGTGACGCGGCCCGGGTATTGATCTTCGATTTCCTTGGCTCTGGAATGAATTTTTCTAAGATGTTTTCCCAGAACGATGGTAAGTTTGCTGTTTGGTCCAGTGGCGTCAAGTAGCTCTCGGGAAACTCGCCTGACGTGAGGTTTTTTGGGGGTTGGGAAATAGAGGATTTGTAATGGATCAATTGGGTTCTCTGCATCGATCGGTTCAAGGTCTGCAAAGTGGGGGTCTACGGGAAAGCCAATATCGATGATTTGATTTTGAGCAATGCCGTGTGTTGCGAGAGATTCCTTGGTGTGTTGATCTGTTACTATCCAAAAGTCTGTCGGTGCTTTTCTCCAAGCTGCATTGATCGCAATCGAATCAGTGACAATGGTAAATACGGGAACCTTGGGTATTCCTTGTTTAGAAATGCGCTCTATAAAATAGGGGTAGAGAGGGTAGGTGCTGACTATCGCGTCGGGTTTGTGCTCTATGATGAGTTCGCGAAGTTTTGCTTCAGGTTTTCCCATCAGAGGTAAACGTTTTTTTGAGAAATCTTGGCGTTCCGTTGACTCGTATATTTTGCGCCATAACCAAGGTGCATGAGTGGTGATCTTACGATAGATAATTTGCAGCTGATTAGTAACCCATGGTGCTCCCAAGTCACAGGGGTCGGCGCAAATAGTTGATGCATAAGGCTTGAGTGCTCGCTGCATATTGAGAGCCGCGCTATTGTGCCCCTCGCCGAAGCCTGCCGTAAGTATCAGGATCTTGGGTTGGTTTGTTTCGGCCAGCATGCTCACGCGGTGACAATAGGCATGCTCGGTGGTTGCGTAAACAATGCAATTAGTCTATTTAATGTAATAGGAATGAGTGACGAGCAGCACAAGGAGACAACCTCAGATGAGGGGTCTCACGACCAGGGTCAACAGGGTCAGCCAACTGGTGCTCCGGCCAGTGAAGCGAAGAACCCCTTTGTTCCTGAGGTAGCGAAGGTCGATCTTGAAGATGTTTATGTCGATATTGAGGATGCAGCAATCAAAGGGATTCTTAAGGTTCCAGCTGTAGGCTGGCTCGCTTTGTTTGGGGTTCTTTTGTGTGTAGTGGCGGTATTTTTTATGATTGTGTTTAAATCCCCATCGCTAGAGGTAGAGACAGTGGAGGTCCAGCAACTCATTCTGGAAAATAAAAAAGCAAAGGAAAAAGAAGATCGTAAAGTAGAGGCGTATGAATCAACGCGTCGTGTGTTGCAACAGATCAACTCGTGTGTAGAAGGTTATTATGCTGCGGGTGAGATCAGTGAAAAGCTGAAATATGTCAGGCATCCTGAGCGAGTCAGAGGCATGATGGAAGATTACTATCAACGGCAGCCGATGGTAACCGGGCAGTTACATCAATTAGAGAAATACAGTGCACTGGATGTAGAAAAAGTGCCTTTTGTGTATGCAAGAGTTCAAATGAAAGACAGTAGCTCGCATGATGTTTTGTTGGAGCAAATGACAGATGGTTCCTTTAAATTGGATTGGGAGAGCGAGGTTCATTATCAGCCTCTAGCTTGGGATGATTTCATCAGTAATCGGCCTGCAGAACCCAAGGTAATGAGAGTAGCGGTCAAACCTGATAGTTTCTATGTGTTCGAATTTCGTGATAGCCAGAAGTATGATTGTTATCAGCTAACGACAAAAAATTCTGATAGGTATGTCTTTGGTTATGCAGTCAAAGGTAGTGAGCTTTCTATTCAGCTGAGACAGTTTTTCATGCGCGTTAAGCAGTTGCCTGGTGTAAGCCCTGAGCCAATGATGTTAGAACTCAGATTCCCAACTTCTGGCGATCGAGGAAACTGCGTCCACATCGATCGCTTGGTTGCTCCGCGCTGGTTTTTGGTTCGGTGATTTTGGTCTCGATACTGTGTTGATCTAGACAGTAAAAAAAAGCAGAAGAGTGGTGCCCTTCTGCTTTAATGTTATTTATGTCGGCTCTGTAGCGCTGATGGATTAATTGAGCTTATTATTTCTTGAGGCTCTTTCTTGTGCTCTAAACCCTTTGCCAAAGCCTGCCTTTCTGGCCCGTAGTGCAATGGCTTCAGGGTAGTTTTGCTTTACCCACTCGCGGGCTCCTTCACGCTCGTCCATACTCAGTTTGCCATCGCTGTCTTTATCAAATTGCTCCAGCACAGCAGCTTTTATTTTTTTGCGCTCTTCGGCAATGATTGGCGTAGCCGCTTTTTTCTCGTCGGGGCTTAGTTCTCCGTTCCCATTACTGTCGAAGCGTTTCAATATTTTGGCTTTTGTTTGCTTGCGGCGTTCAGACATAACTTGTTTGAGTTCATTTCTTTCGTTCTCGTTGAGCGTGCCGTCTCCGTCTTTGTCGAATTTATCAAGCATATGCTTTGGTGGGGCTTTCTTATCTTTGTCCTTATTGTCAATGTTGTCGGCGCTGACGATCATGGTTGAGATTAAAGTGGCGGTGATGGTGGCTGCTATTGTTTGTGTTGTTTTTTTCATGTTTGGCTCGTTGGTTATTTTGTTTGTTCGGCTCCCTGTTTCTAGGCTGTGTCAGTTGAAACCCCACTTATTTTAAAAAGTTGCGCTGAGAGGAATCAAAATAACGGTCATCTGAGGTCAAATCTCATTGCCAGTCGCTGTCTCAGTCGCTTGGATGTATTTATTCATGTCTGATCCTGCTCCTGCCAATCCCTCTAAAGTCAGAGTGTTCTTTGCTCGCTTGTTTAGCACGCTGTTGTTGTGGTTAGTTGTTACCGGTGTGTTTATGAGTGCCAATGTGTGGTTATTCATGGCGTTGATGTCATTACTTGGATTTCTTGGTATTTGGGAATATTTCCGCATGGCTCGAGAGGGAGGGGTGCCATCCCAACCGAAATGGGGCTTAATCATCAGTGCTTTTTATCTCGGCGTCTTGGCTTGGTTACTTGGCTCTCGCGGACACGCAGCTCTTGATCTTATGCATGCAGTGGATGCGGCATTGATTACGCTAACGGTACTGCTCGGTTTTGTTTGGCAGCTTCGTTGCCCCGTAGATGGACATAAAACATTTACCGAGGTGGCGGTTACGACGTTGGGGTTTGTTTATGTCGTGGTGATGTTCAGCTTTGTTTCTCGTTTGCTGTTCTTGCCCCAGCTTGATGAGTCAGTGCCTGGTGCTTGGTTGATCATATGGCTTGTGTTGGTGACTAAATTTACGGATATGGGCGCCTACGTCACAGGTTCTCTCATTGGGAAACACAAAATGATTCCGCACATCAGCCCAGGTAAGACGTGGCAAGGTTTTGCAGGAGGTATTGGTTTTGCGCTTCTTGCAGGATGTGGTTTGTTCGCTTTGATGCCAGAGCGTTTGGCTATTCTTGGTGGCTGGAATTGGGTGATCGGTTTGTCTGTATTGCTCTCATTGTTAGCTGTGGTGGGTGATCTTGCCGAGTCTGTGCTGAAGCGGAGTATGGGGGTTAAGGACTCGGGCAATACTCTGCCAGGAATTGGTGGAGCCCTGGATCTAATCGATAGTCTCTGCTATACAGCACCTGTGCTTTATTTTGTCCTCAAATGGGTGCCTGCTTTTAGTGCACCAGTTAACTAATGAAAAAACGTAAAGTAGTTCTACTAGGTTCGACGGGATCTATCGGCACAAGTACGCTCAAAGTGGCCTCGGACATTCCTGAGTGTATGGAGATCGTCGCTCTGGCAGCGAATTCAAGTGTTGAGCAGTTGGCAGCCCAAGCTCGTGAGACTGGTGTGAAGCACGTGGCTCTCTATGATTCTTCCAAAGAAGCAGAGCTTCGTGCTGCCTTACCCGTAGGGGTTAATATTCATCTTGGCCCAGAGGGTTTACTTGAGGTTTCAACCCTTGCCGATGCAGACATGGTTCTTATTGCTATTGTCGGGACAGCTGGTCTTCAACCAGCACTCGCTGCTATCGAAGCCGGCAAGGATCTTGCAGTAGCAAGTAAGGAAATTCTTGTTATGGCGGGTGAGTTGGTGATGAATGCGGCCGCTCAAAAAGGTGTCAATGTGTTACCCGTCGATAGTGAACATAATGCTATTTTCCAATGTCTAGATGGTCACCGAGGTGGTGAAAAGGAAGTGTCTCGGCTGATTCTGACGGCTTCGGGTGGCCCGTTTCGTAAGACGCCAGCAGTCGAGCTTGCTAAAGTGACTGTCGAGCAGGCATTAAATCATCCGACTTGGGATATGGGTCGCAAGATCACGATTGATTCGTCGACTTTATTTAATAAAGGACTTGAGATGATTGAGGCTCGTTGGCTTTTTGGTATCGAAATGGGTCGCATTGATGTGATTGTGCATCCGCAGAGCATCGTTCACTCGATGGTCGAGTATGTTGACGGCAGTGTGTTGGCTCAGATGAGTCATACCGATATGTGTTTCCCCATCCAATATGCGGTGACCTGGCCTGATCGTGTTAAGGGGGGAATGAAGCCGATTGATTTTGCCGAGCTTGCGAAGCTAGAATTTGAAGCTCCAAGATACAGTGTGTTTCCAGCGCTTAATCTAGCTCGAAGGGCGGGTGATGCAGGGGGGACTTTGCCTGCCGTTTACAATGCAGCCAATGAGATTGCAGTGGATGCATTTTGCGGTGGTAAAATTGCTTATCCAGATATTTGGAAGACGGTGGAGCTCGTCATGGATGGCCATGAGGTCGCACAAGCTGCAGATCTAGACACATTGCTCCTTGCCGATGCGGCAGCTCGTGAAGCAGCTAGGAAACTCTGCGGCGTAGAATAAGCGAAATAGATCCCAGTGCCAGCAGCAGTGCGCTGGATGGTTCGGGAACAGTCTCTACTGGGTTGATCAAGGTGAGAGACTCGCCGCCAGCTTCGACAATAGCAGAAATTTCTGTAAGATAATTGGGCAGGAAGCTGTCGTAGGATCGTGCACCATCAATGCCGAGGTGGATACTGGTAAGCACGAGTTCGGAGCCAACGGCGATGAATGTGGGTCCTCCCGAGTCACCACTCTGAAGATAGGCTTCATCTGCGCCTAGGCTTTGGGATGTGCCTCGATCATCATCGTAGGTGATAGTGTCGGTGATGTTAGTTGCTGTAAGGGCAACGTCATCAAAGAATCCATCTAGTTCGTTGCGGCCTACTCGGAAGTTAGTCGTAGCATTCCCCCCAGTTCCATTCAGCCCCACAATGAAGGATTCCATCTCATGATAGGGTGAGCTGGTAAAGGTGGCCTGTGTTGTAGCCTCGGAAGCGATGCCGTAAATAGCAATGGCCGTTCCGGGAGAAGAGCTGAAACGACCAATTGCAATATCGGTGGTGCCAAGGCGAGTAAGACCACTTGTATTCACTGTGATAGATGAACCCAGCGGATCATTACTTTCATAGAACGTCGCAGAGCCAGATGCCCGGGCGTGCCATGCGGTGACATAGTAGGTATCGGATATCCTTGTGAACCAGTCGCTATTATATGCGATGCCAGACCAGTCGTAATCATTGCCAATAAACGCGGGGTCATCGGCAAAGCGGTAGTGGCTTGTTGCGTTATAACTCTGCAGCGAGAGTGCCGACCATGCTGCTGGTAAGTAAAGTGAGCTGAGTATGATGGTGTAGCAGAGGGTTTTCACGGTGGGTTGTCTTAGGATGCATTAGCAGTTCATCAGATGATGAAGTTTGAGTGATTTACAGGGGGCGAGCTATGAGGATGCCGGCATGTTTTTTGTACTGATAAAGATAATTTGAGATGGTGCTATCGATTAATACTTTCTTGTGGCTCGATGAAGCGTGCATTAATCGTGAGCGCCCTTGCTTGTCTTTGATGATGATTCCAACGTGGGAGCAGTAGCCACCATCATGGGCGCTGGCGATACCGATAATGTCGCCGTCTTTAAGCCGGTGTTCTATCGCAGCAACTTTGTGTTTAGGGACCATGTACACCGGCATTTTAGTGAGCCGGCTCTCTTGTTTGTTCATCTGCTTGCGAAGATCTGGATTGTGTTTGAGATAGCGATAGCTTTTCCACAAGATGGACATTTCTTGGCAACGGTTGTGCATTCGTGTGTTTGGAAAAGACCGAGTGAGGTCTTTTATATTACCGCGCTTGTTGTTATCGGCATACCATTCTGCGAGGTAATGTATTCTATCGAGGTAGTTGCCGTGACACTTACCGTGGCGATAGCGAGTCCACTCGATTTGTTCCAGCAGGTCTTGGGCTTGGTAGGAGTCTTTAGGTGTGTCGAGCATTCTACTGAATCCGAGACATATTTCGAAAAAAGTCCAACAGTCTAAGCCCTCAAAATTAACGGAAGGGCTCTCGATGTGATTGTCAATTTCCAGTGTGTAAGAGGTATAGGGGATGCCCTCCAATTCCTTCGCGATTTTGACCATGCGCTCACTAGTGGAGAGCCGTGACCATTTTTCTGATATAGCTTTACTTGCAATGGCAGCGAATTTCTCCTGCCCCTTAAACGTCGTAGAGAGGGGTAGGGGCTTAGCTGCATGACTCCATAGAGGGAGAGTTAAGATAATGACAAAAAGAAAACGCATTACCATTTAGAATACAGCCTTCGGTTCTATTCTACAAGGTGTAAATGTTGTGAGCGAAGGTAAGTATTATTACCTCGGTTCGACTCAATGGGCTTGCCCGTGGCGTTGAGGTTGCGTAGCTTACTTGTGGTTTCTTTGTAGAGCCTGGTTAATTATGGAAATTTGGAAAGCTATTATTGTTGGTGTTATTCAGGGGCTCTCCGAGTTTTTGCCTATTTCTTCATCAGGGCATATTGTGCTAACTCAATATTTATTGGGTATTCGTGATGCAGGTGCGAGCCATCAGCCGGACTTAGCCTTCGAGGTGATTTTACATGTTGGTACTTTGGTCAGTGTGTTGTTGTTTTTCCGAAAAAGCTTATGGAGATTGATACTTTCGCTTTTTGACAAGCAGATGGTTGATGAACGAAAAAAAATCATGTTTCTGGCCTTGGCGACGCTTCCGGCAGTGTTTGCAGCATTGCTCTTTAAGGATTTTTTTGATGCGGTTCCGGGTAAGCCAGTGGTTGTTTCTGCTTTACTCTATGTGACCGGATTTTTGCTTTTTGTGCCGCGATTGGTGAAGAAGGGAGGGGGGGATGTTGGTTGTAAATCAGCATTGATCATGGGCATTGGGCAAGCGTTCGCGATTCTTCCGGGCATTTCCCGGTCGGGATCAACTATCGTGGCTGGTATGATGAGTGGCGCTAAGGCTGAGAAAGCAGCTGAGTTTTCTTTTCTGATGTCGATTCCTGCCATTACTGGTGGTTTTGTTTTAACGATGAAAGATCGCATTGAACAGACAGGTTCGTTTGGTGAGGCATTGAAGTCATGTTTTTCGGGTCCTTACTTGGCGGGAGCGATTGCTGCTGCACTAGTCGGTTTGCTAGCCATTTATTTGGTGATGGGGGCTGTGAAGCGAGGTAAGCTAGAATACTTTGCTTATTACTGTTTCGCGGTTGCGACTGCAGGTGTAATTTATTTTTACCAGGGTTCTTAGGGGGCGTTGTTTGTGGAACAGTGAGACAGCTTAATTTTTAACCATGGCGGCAAAAAAGAAACAAACAGTGCTTAGCACATTGATTGGGATAGTCGTGGTTTTGACTTTTTTGTGGAGTCGTTATCAAGAGGCAAGTGATGGTCAGGGGCTTGGCTTAAGTCAGCTTGTTGAGGCGGAGGTGCTGGGTGATACACTATCAGCCTCACCATCAGCACCTCAGGGTGGGCCAACGCTGAGACAAGTTCAGTTATTATCCACGCACTACCAGGTCTGGGATGATTGTGTCATGGTTGATCACAGGGGGAATGACGGGGATAGTTTTCATATTCAAGCACCTCACGGTCGAGAAGAGGTCCGCATCTACTATGTTGATGCTCCTGAGAGTGCGGCACGAAGCTATCGAGATGGGAATACCAATCACCTTCGTATTGCTCAACAGGGTGCTGCGATGGGAGGATTGGATCAGGCAGAGACGACTAGGGTGGGCCTGAAAGCAAAAGCTTTTGTCAAACAGTTGCTTGATGGTAAGCGCTTTCAAATAGTGACCAGTGGGGAGAGGGTCTATAGCTCACATCGGAAATACGCCTTTGTCATTGTTGACTGGAATGGACAGCTGCACTATCTGCACGAGTTGCTTGTAATGCAGGGGCTCGGGAGGATTCATACCAAGCCGGCACATTTACCAGACAACACCACAGCATCTGAACAGAAAAAACATCTGAAAAATCTCGAGGCTTACGCAAAAAACATGCGCTATGGAGCGTGGAGTTTGTCAGCGAAATAAGCTTTTCAAAACACAAAGCGTAAACATCAAATTAAGACCCCATGCTCGCTAAAAGAATTATCCCATGTCTCGACGTTACCGATGGTCGAGTCGTTAAAGGCACTAACTTTGTTGATCTTCGTGATGCAGGAGACCCTGTGGAGTGCGCCATTGCTTACAATGAACAGGAGGCCGATGAGCTAGTTTTTCTCGATATTACGGCTTCGTCTGATGAGCGTAAAACCATGGTAGATGTGGTCAGGCGAACTGCGGAGAAGTGCTTTATCCCGCTGACGGTGGGTGGTGGTATTCGCACAGTGGACGATATGCGTGAGATGCTGATGGCAGGTGCGGACAAAGTGGGCGTTAATACCGCTGCTGTGAATCGCCCTGAGCTCATCAATGAGGGGGCTAAGGCGTTTGGTAACCAATGCATTGTGGTCGCTATTGACGCTAAGCGTGAAGGCCGGGGCAAATGGGGGGTATACACTCATGGAGGGCGAACCCCAGTTGGGCTGGACGCTGTAGAGTGGGCGAAAGAGGTCTATCAGCGCGGTGCTGGGGAAATTCTACTCACAAGCATGGATTCCGATGGGACCAAGGCTGGCTATGATATTGAATTGACCCGCGCGGTCAGTGAAGCTGTAGGTATTCCTGTGATTGCCTCAGGCGGGGCAGGTAACCTTCAGCACATGGTGGATGTCTTGAAAGAAGGCAAAGCAGATGCGGTTTTGGCAGCGAGTATTTTTCACTTTGGCGAACATACCGTGCATGAGGCCAAGGAGCTCTTTGCCGAGCAGGATATCCCTGTGCGAAACTAAGCCCGCGTTCGTATTAAAAAATACTTGCCTAGAACGAGCTCTCAGCCTAGCTTGCGCCCGCCCGAAGAGGTCTAGTTTGATCTTCAAAGGCATCAGATGCGCGATTAGCTCAGTGGTAGAGCAATGCCTTGACATGGCAGAGGTCACTGGTTCAAATCCAGTATTGCGCACCATCATCTTTCTGGCCCAGAGCAATAGCTCTGGGCCTTTTTGATTAAAAAATAACCACCGCATGCACAGGGTTATCACCAAGCAGTGCACGACCATTGAGGTCACTGAGCTCGATCAAGAATGAGGCGGCGACGAGTTCGGCTTCTAGTTGATGAATAAGTTTTACTGCTGCAGCCGCGGTTCCGCCGGTAGCAAGTAGGTCATCAACAAGGAGGACACGTTCTCCGGGGAGGATGGCGTCTTGGTGGATTTCAACGACATTTTCGCCGTATTCGAGTGAATAGGCCATGGAGTGAGTTTGCCATGGCAGCTTACCTTGCTTTCGAATGGGTACAAAGCCAGCGTCGAGGTTGAGCGCAACGGGCGCGGCAAAGATGAAGCCGCGCGCATCGATGCCGACGACTTTGTCGATTTTTTCTCCACCAGCTGTTGCGGTGAGTTCGTTGACAGAGTGTCGCAGTAGCTCAGGCTTTGAGAGTATGGTGGAAATATCCTTAAAAAGAATGCCTGGTTTGGGGAAATCAGGAACGTCGCGGATGCTGTCGCTAAGAAGTTGGGAGATGGTAGACATGATGAGGTTTTTGTTAGGCGTGTGAATAGTGTTTTATTATAAATGATGTAAGCTGAGATAATAGACTTAGTGATTCGTGTGGTCTTCTTAACTAAGTCGTTGCCCTAGTTCCAGACCATTCAACATGCAGTCGATAACAGAGATGCCATTGCGGTAGTTACCCGCAAGGTGAAGTCCTGGGTGTGACTGTTCGCAAGCATCAAGTGTATCGAGCTTGTCCTGATAATCGAGTGAGTATTGAGGGATAGCGTGTGGCCAAGAAGTTTGGTGCCTGAAGGTTGGCTCGCCGGTGACTCCGAGTAGTTTACGTAATTCGTCTAGCACTACTTGGTCGTCATTGTCCGCATAGTGTGGGTTTATCGAGCCTCCCATCATGCAGGTTAGGGTGACATGTCCATCAGGAGCACGACCATCAAACATACTGGAGGAAAAGAGGACTCCCAGTAGGGGGCTTTTTTCTGATTGTTTGATAAGCATGCCGAATCCGTCAAGAGGGTGTGCTACATCTTCACGTTTGAACCCGAGGGTCAAACTGGTGACAGGAGGGGATTCAATTTTAAAGATGGGTTGAAGCTCTTGATGCAGTTCCTCAGGCAGTGGTAAGTCACTTAGCTTGTGAGGAGGTGTGGTGATAACAATATTGCGGTAGTCTTTTCGTTGTTCTCGGCCTTCTTGATCGATCCATGTGATCGACCAACCGTTAGCATTAGCCTCGATCAAGCTTATACGGGCTTCGAGTTTCAGCGAGGCTGAGGGGAGGTTGTCTGCGATAGCTTGAGGCAAGGAGTGCATGCCAGAGCGAAATGAGACAATTTTAGAGGGTCTTATTTGGTGTGGGTTGCTCTTAGATCCAAGTTGTTGAGTGAGTAGCCCCAGAAGGATGGAGCGGTGTCTTTGCTCGATTGCCCACAGTCTGGGGAAGGCATGTCGAACGGAGAGTGATTCGGGGTTTCCCGCATAGATACCACTGACGAATGGGGCTGCGGCACTATCCAGTAGCTCTGTACCAAAGCGTCGCTTTACAAAGTCAGCAAAGGTCTCCTCGCCCTGTTTTTTTTGTGTTCTGCCTATGAATGGTTCGAGCAGTAGTCTTATTTTCCCTTTCAGCGAGAACAAGGGGGAATTGATCAGGGCCATAGGAGTTCCGGGCATGGCAACGGTTTGATTATTTTGAACGATGTAGCGCTTGGTTGCTTCAGGGCGTGCTGGTAGCAGTTCTGATTCTGCTTCGACTTTATCGAGGCCTATTTGACGAAGTAGCGCAGCAATGCGCTCGTCCTTGATTAGGATGCTATTGGGGCCATGTTCAGCAAGGTAACCATCATGGAAAGAGCTTTGTATGGCTCCCCCGACATGGCTAGCTGATTCAATAAGATCAAAGGTGGAGTTGTTCTTTGTTTGGTGGTGAAGGTTGTGCGCCACGCACAGACCTGTAATGCCGGCACCAATTATGGCAGTGTCAGTAGTGGTCGTCTCTTGGTTCAGTGGCATAAAGTGCGTCGTAAGATATTGAAAGCGTACCCTTGTTTAGCAATTGGCAGATCTTTCTGGAGCTTACTTGGATGTTTGTTTCAGGGCGTTGTCAGATGTTGGGTCGCATCGCGTGTAATGAAGGACGCATGTGCCATCTTCTTTGGGTTCAAAATGATCCAAGGTAAATTCTGCAGAAGAGGGGAGGTATGATGTTTCATCTCCGAGAATACTGCTTATTTTGCCTCCACAAAGATGATTGGCATCAAGGATGATTTCGAGTGATGTAACAGACTTGTCAGCCAAACTTTGGCGTAACAATGGGCTTGAGTGGTGGCATCTGCCATCAGCGCTCATCTGCAGAGATAATGATTCGTGTTGCAAAGTATTCATATTATGATCAATTTCTGCCATATCACAAGATTTGAGCATGACAACATCACCAACAGAAATCGTTTGTTACCTGAAGACCTACTGCGGCTGGAGCGAGGGCGTTCGCGCTATGATGCGCAAGTATGGCCTCGAGTATGAGGAAAAAGATATTATCAAGAATCCTGCGTTCCGCTGGGAAATGGAGCAGAAGAGTGGTCAGCAGCTCAGCCCATGCGTGACGATCAATGGCGAAATGCTCGCTGATGTATCCGGCGATGAGGTTGAGCAGCATTTGCTTGAACACAATTTAGTGCAGCCGGTTGATGATTCTGCTGATTCTCCTACAGACAGTGGTTGCTTGGACCACTAGGATAATCTCATCTTCTAAATCCTAAGTAGCATTTTTTATTTTCTATAGTGTCTAGTAAAGGATGGGTTCATGATGTCATTGGGGCCTGTGTTGCTGCCGGTGTGCAGGAGTATGTGGTGTGTGCTGGTGCTCGGAATCTTGCCTTAGTCGTCGCTCTTGCAGAGCACGCCGAAACAGCTGAGGCTGGCGAGGTAAGCCTGTTTTCCCATTTTGAAGAGCGTGCTGCTGGTTTTTTTGCATTGGGCCGAACCATGCAAACAGGCGCTCCTTGTGCGGTCGTTACCACATCTGGCACTGCGGTCGCGGAGTTGCTTCCAGCTGTTATCGAGGCCCATTACCAGAGACGCCCTTTGCTTGTTATCTCGGCGGACCGCCCGCAACACTATCGTGGTACAGGTGCTCCCCAAGCGATTGAACAGGTTGATTTGTTTGGTGACTACGTTGAATCATGTGAGGATTTCTGTTGGCAGGATGAATTGACTGTTTTGCAGGGCTGGAGTGGTGCAGCTCCATGGCAGCTTAATCTCTGCTTGGATGACTTTGGGGTATTACAACAAGATGGTATGACCGATGAACTTAAGTGTTCGAAGGTGCGTCCCGGCGATATTGGTGAGTGTGTGGCGAATATCGACATGCTTCCGGCGTTGGGTTGTATCAAAGAGGGCTGGAAGGGCATGGTGGTTATGCTGGGTGGTCTTGAGCCAGGTGATCGTGAAGAAGTGTGGCATTTTCTGAAGCAGCTTGGAGTTCCCGTGCTGGCCGATAGTACGAGTGGTTTGCGAGAGATGCTTGGTTCACTTGCTCTTGTTGATGGAGACCGAATACTTAAGCAGAAACCTCCGGCTAACATATTACGTATTGGGGAGATCCCAACAGGCAGGTTTTGGAGGGATCTTGAAAATTTACCAGAGGTCAATGTGGTGTCGATTAGCAGAACAGGTTTTGCCGGCTTGGCACGAAAATCTGAGCTGATTACAGGTGATATTTCTCGTTGTATACGTGCATTAGGAGAGATCTCGCATCTTGGTGATACGATGGATTATTTGAAAGCGAATGCCAGTAAACAGGGGCGTATTTCCGAGCTATTGGAATCTTTGCCGGAAAGTGAGCCTGGAATGGTGCGAACACTCTCAGTGATGGCGACCATGGGTAGTAGTCTTTATCTGGGCAATAGCTTACCCATTCGAGAATGGAATGACTTCGCTCAACGCGAAGTGCCATATGAGTCGGTCAGGGCTAATCGTGGTGCTAATGGTATTGATGGTCAGATTGCCAGTTGGCTCGGAGCTAGTGCTGGTGAGCAGGATGCTTGGGGCGTATTCGGGGATCTCACCGCGATTTATGATTTGGCAGCGCCGGCGCTCATGAGTCAAGTTGAGTGTCGAGGGCGTATGCTGGTGGTGATCAACAATGGCGGAGGTAAAATTTTTGAGCGTTTGCCCATTATGAAGCAAGTAGAGGATAGGGTGTCGCAGCTCATCACTAATTCGCACGAATATACATTTGAGTCACTAGCGACCATGTGGAATATGCACTACGCTAAAGTAGAGGGCATGGAAGGTTTTGATTTCGAGCCACAAGATAAGACGACTCTTGTTGAGGTGATCCCTGATGACCGCCAAACGGCGATGTTTTGGGAAAAGTTTGCTCAGATCTAGGGCAGTTCAATATTATCGATGAGCCTGACTTCTTCATAGAAGACTGCGGCAGCCATTACTGCAGGGCAGGACAGTGTTTTGAGCGGCTGCAAGGTCTCTTGATCGAGTAGCTCGAGGTAATCGATTTTGAGTCCGAGTTCTGAGGCCTTGATGATGTTCTTAGCTATCGCAACAAGCTTTTCGGCACACCTTTCACCCTGTTGATAGGTGGTTTGAGCTGCCAGCAGGGCTTGCCTTATTCGTGCTGCATCTGATCGCTGTTTGTCTGATAGGCGCTGGTTTCGTGAAGATAGTGCTAAACCACTCTCCTCCCTCACGGTGTCGATACCTTTGATCTGAATTGGAATGTTGAGGTCTCTCACCATCCGGCGAATAACCGCGAGTTGTTGGTAGTCTTTTTTGCCGAAAATAGCGATGTCAGCTTGGCTGAGGTTGAAGAGCTTCAATACGACGGTGCAGACACCGTTAAAGTGTCCTGGCCGGGAGGCCCCGCACAGCCTATCAGATAGGTTGGATTCGGCGACACTAATGGAGTGGTCTTTATGATAAATGACTTCACTCTTGGGGGCGAAAACAAGGTCTACGCCATGATCTTTGCAAAGCGTTAAGTCTGTTTCCAGCGAACGAGGATAATGCTCTAGATCATCAGCTCGGTCAAATTGGGTGGGGTTAACAAACAAGCTTAGCATGACAATACCATCGGATCCGGCAATACGTCTGGCTTCGTCAACGAGGGCAAGATGCCCAGCATGCAGAGAGCCCATCGTAGGGACAATGACCTTTGTTTGCTCTGGGCTTATTTGATGGAGCGACTCTTTGAGGCTAGTGATGGTTTTGACAATATTCATGGATAAGAGGCGTATGAGAGCGGGGTGGGATAGATATTGACGCAGCATGCTATTCGGTGCAAGTTTCCACTGCAACGCGAAGTTTTCTAATTTAACATAATTCACACTTATTTCGCCTCGTTGCTGGATCTTGGTTTTGCTGCCAGATCACTCGAACAAATACTACTAATCACTATGAAACAATACCTTAAAATCGCGGCTGCCCTCTGCTTTGTAGCTCTCTACAGTGCTTCGTCAGCTTCAGCCCAGCGCCTCAAAATTGCTACTGTAGATATGCAGATTCTCTTCAAGGAGTATCACCGTACTACTGAAGAACAGCAAAAGTTCAGCGAAGAATTTGCCCGTATTCAAAAAGAAAATAATGAGCGTCTCACTGGCATCCGTGAGCTTGAGGAGCAACTTCAAGGCCTTAAAAAACAAATTGAGGATCCAACACTTGCGGACGGAGTCAAGCGTGACAAGTCTCGTGATTTCCAGCTTAAACTCGACGAAGCTAAGGCAATGGACCGTGAGCGACGTGAGTTTTTAGGTCGACGCACACGTGCTCTTGAGCTCAAAAAGCAGGCGAGCATGCAGGGTATTCTCGAGGAAATTCGCAAGTTAATCATCGATCATGCTAAGGGGGAAGATTTTGACTATGTATTAGATAAGTCTGGTTTGAGCGCCAACCAGGTGCCATTCCTGCTTTATACTAAAGATGCCACCGATGCTACTGTTGCACTTTTGAGTAAGCTCAATGCCAATGCGCCCAAGGCGGCCGGCGAGTAATCTTTTCTGTAGAAGAAGATATTCATCTTAGAAGCAATTTTCATCATACCCTTTCCATGAGGAAAGGGTATTTTTTTGTCTGTTTAACAGGGATGCTGTTGACGATCCCTCATTAGGAAGGCATTTTAGCACTGCGATTTACTCGTGATTTTTAATGAGAATTTTAAAGCAAATATATCTGAGCTTTGTGATCTGCAGTATGGCAATGACGAGCGCTGTGGCGGATAAGCCTCAAATAGGGGTTGTCGATATCCAAAGGCTGTTCAAGGAATATTATAGAACGGAGGAAGCCCAAAAGCAGTTCAATCAAGATTACGCAGCTATTCAAAAAACGGTGAATCAACAGCTTGAGCAAATCAATGAAATGGTTCTTCAGTTAAAGTCGCTAAATGATCGGCTGAAAGATGAAAATTTGGACGAAAATGCTAGGTATAAATGCGCTCAAGAATTCAAATTGATAGACAAAAAACGGCAGGCTCTTTTGGCGGAGATGAAGCAAGTTGAATTTGAAAATAAAAAGAGGGTTGCTAGGAGGAAAGCCGCAAGTTTGCAGGGCATTATGAGCGAGATCCGAGGCAAGGTGATTTCTTTTGCTGACAAACAAAAATATGATTTTGTATTTGATGAGTCTGGTAAGAATACTAATCAAATCTCTTTTTTTATCTACTTGAAGGATGCAACGGATATCACCTCAGAGATGCTTAAGGAGTTGAATGACTCTGCTCCGGAGGGGGCTGGTCATTGAATACAATTCAGTTTGAGGCTTTGCCTGCAAGATGATGATCCCGTTAATAAGAAAAATACTCAGCATGAATTGGCTGCTGGTGCTTACAATGTTGGCATTGGCGATTTTTGGGGTATACGCAATAGAAAGTGCCGCGAGGCATTTGCCAAGTGGGGGCGAGTATTATGCCCAACGCCAAAAGGTCTGGATTATTGTCGGCTGTATTGTTTTTTTTGTTACAGCATTGATTGATTATCGCTGGATTCGTTGGCTGGGTATTCCAATGTATTTATCTGGTTTGGGGCTGATGATCATGGCTATTTTTAAAGGCAGCGATGTGCATCAAATCAGTTTGGGTGTGATTTCATTTCAACCTACACAACTGGGTATCGCCGGTGGTATAGTGCTCATGGCGTCTTTGTTGCAGGATTTGCCGCGCTGGCATGTATTTTTTAGTCTGCCCTATATCAAGTTAGGCGTTATTGCGATTTTGGCAGGAATTCCGTTTTTAATTGTAGTTGCGATGGGGGATATGGGTTCTGCTCTTGTCTGGTTGCCAGTGACGGCAGTGATCATGCTAGTATGTGGAATACCGTATCGCTATATGGCGCTATTGGGCATCATTGGCATAGGTTGTTTAGCCTTGGCTTACTTCATCATCTTGCCGAAAGCGTCTGAGCGTGGCGCAGAGCGAATTGAATTATACCTGGCCATGCTTAACGGTCATGAGGTTGATATCAACGGTGATGCTTATGCCCCATACTGGGTATCCACTTCGATTGGTAAAGCTGGCTGGAAAGGTTTGGGATGGAACGCTTCAAGTGAGCGAGGGTCGCTGCATGACAAGAAATACATTCCTTGGAAAACAGCCCACAATGACTTCATTTTTGGAGTGATTGGCGAAGAACAAGGTTTTCGGGGTAGTTTGTTGCTGCTCATGGGCTATTCCATGTTGCTTATTCAATGTTTATTCGTCGCTTTTTATAGTCGAGATAGTTCAGGGAAAATTATTGCAGCAGCAGTAGTAGCACTGATGTTTTCGCATATTTTCGAAAACATCGGTATGTGTGTTTTAATGACGCCTATCACGGGTATTCCACTACCGCTGGTTAGTTATTCAGGAACCTTCATCGTAATGATTATGTTCCTGCTCGGGCTAGTGCAGAGCGTATGGGTGCACCGCAAAGTCGAGTTTGAGGAAGAGGAGGATGTGCCAGAACAGCAACTCCGAAGATATAATTAAGATCTTACCACTCGATAGCGGTAGCTGCCCAAGTGAGTCCAGCTCCAAAAACAACGAGGATAATGTTGTCTCCTCGCTTAAAGCGACCTTCACGATGAGCCTCGTCTAGAGCGATGGCGACTGCAGCGGCAGAGGTATTACCGTATTTGTGGAGGTTGACGTAGACTTTTTCGTTGGGAACGGACAGCCGGTCAGCAATGGCATCAATAATACGTAAGTTTGCTTGGTGGGGGACGATGAGGCTAATGTCATCAGGAGTTAGGCCAGCCCGCTCAATGACTGTTTCGGCAGCGGTTCGCATGGCGTTAACGGCAAGCTTGAAAACTTCGCGCCCCTGCATGGATAGCGTCTGTAGATTTTGTTCAGCATTGTCTGGAGTAATGGGGCATGCAGAGCCACCACCTTTAATTTCCAGAATGTTTGCGTGTCGTCCATCTGTTCCCATTTCGGTGGCTAGAATACGGCCCTCGCCGTCTTGACTTTTTCGTAGCACGGCTGCACCAGCACCATCACCAAAGAGTACGCAAGTATTTCGGTCTTCCCAGTTGGTGGCTGACGAAAGCTTTTCTGCACCAATGATGAGCGCGTTGTTGTAAGCACCATCCGAGATAAGGCGCTTAGCGATTTTCATCGCATATAAAAATCCAGAGCAAGCAGCTGAGATATCAAATGCCACTGCAGAGAATGATCCAAGCTTTGCTTGCACGTGGCATGCTGTAGCTGGTGTGGGTGTGTCAGGAGTGATGGTTGCAACGATGATTAGTTCAATGTCTTCAGCTGCTATATCGGCTTGCTCCAAGGCTTTCTCGGCAGCTTTCGTAGCCATGTCTGAGGTGAATTCATCCTTTGCTGCAATGCGCCTCTCCTTAATACCTGTTCGTGTGGTGATCCACTCATCACTTGTATCTACAACCTTTGCCAATTCATCATTGGTTAAAATATGCTCGGGAACGTAACTGCCGGTGCCAGCGATGGTGACGGGAATAACAGATGTAGATGAATTCATAGAGTCAGTCGATATGGAGATACGAGAAATTTAGTCAAGAATACCAGCTTGAACAGCAAAATAGGCAAGGCCGGAGAGGATTTGCGCCAAGAGCTAAGATCCTGGATTGATGCGATCCAGCATTTCTTCAATATGCGGATTGACCTTCAAGGTTACAGTCTCCCGGGCAACACGAATCGCATTTTCAATGGCGAGTGCAGAGGAGCCGCCGTGCCCGATTATGCAGACGCCGTTCACCCCGAGTAGAGGGGAGCCGCCGACGTATTCATAGCTGCTTTTCTTCTTCACTGCCTTGAATGCTCCTTTGGCAATGATGGCGCCAAGGATGCGTAGGGGATTACGTTTGAACTCTACCTTGAGCCATTTGGACATAGCCTTTGCAGTAGCTTCGCAGCTCTTGAGAATTATGTTGCCAGTGAAGCCGTCGCAAAGCACTACGTTAAGGTCGCTCTCAAATAAATCATGACCTTCGACATTGCCTACGAAATCAAACGGGGCTTTTCCTGATGATTCGAGGTCTTTGATGAGGGCGAACGTCTCTTTGGTGAACTTGGTGCCTTTTTCATCCTCTTCACCATTTGACATAATGCCTATTTTAGGTTGCTTCACTCCTAGCACATAATGCGAGTAGACAGCGCCCATCACAGCATATGTCACCAAGTGTTCTGGTTTTGCCTCTGGATTGGCCCCTGCGTCAAGTAATTGGCAAATACCATATTCATTAGGAATGGCAGATGCGATGCCAGCGCGTTCGACTCCGCGTAAGGTTCTTAGTTTTACGGTAGCTGCAGCTACCGAGGCACCTGTGTTACCGGCACTCACAACGGCATCAGCATCGCCTGACTTTACCATGTCAGTGGCTATGGAGATGGAGGATTTCTTTTTACGACGTAGGGCTTTAGCCCCAGACTCGTGCATTTCGACAACGTCGGGAGCTTCAACGATGATGACTCGTGGGTCATTGAGTTGATGCTCCTCTATCTCTTTGCTGAGTAACTCTGAGTTACCGACCAAAAAAATTGTTTCAATATCGGGATACTTTTTGAGCGCATCACGCGCACCAACAATATTTACGGTTGGCGCGTGATCACCGCCCATGGCATCAATGGCAATTTTCATGATTTGATAGTTTGATGAATAGTTTGCTGACGTGAAATCAGCTCAAGAAACACTACGTGTTTACGTGAAACGAGCGGAATGCCTAGACATTCCGCTTCGTGAGCAAAGAGTTGAGATGAAGTGTGCCTTAGAGGGCATCCACTTCGAGAACTTGGCGCTCGCGGTAAGTTCCGCAATGAGGACACGCGATATGAGAGGGAACGCGGCTTTCGCATTCAGGGCATGTCTTGAGCTTAGGTGTGCGCCAGCGGTTAGCTCCGCGACGCATCTTTTGCTTCATTTTGGATGTTCTGCGCTTGGGTACTGCCATGGTATTAGTAGGTTGAGATTGTTTGAGTGGTTGATTGAGAGCCTTTTTTTAGATACTTGAGAGCTCGGCTGAATTCAAAGAAGACTAATCTTCGAGTGCATCCAGAGCATTCCAAGGGTTTGGTTCTTCGTCTCGGGGGGGCGTCTTTACCTCATCAGTAGGGGGCTTGTCCACTGCTAAATACTGAGAATCTAAATTACATTCTTGTTGATCATCGCCTTGGTCACAGTGAGGGTAGTCTGGAAACAGAATCACCAGCTCTTCTCTTAGGATTTCTGTAATGTCTAGCTGAGCACTCGAGATCTCTTTACAGAAGCTTACATCATCAGCATCAATGGTTTGTGTGAATTCTGCTAGGCAGCGATCACAGGTGAAGACAAAGCTCGCGGAGAGGTTGCCTCTGATAAGTAGCTCAGTATCGAATTTTTGTATGAAAATATCATAATAAAGCGGCCCCTTTGTTTTGATCTTCTCGCCATGAGCTGAAAAGATGGAACCATCCAGTTCGCCAGAGAATGTTTTACCCTCCTCAGGAAGCGAATTAAGATCGATTTGTAGCTGTTTTTTCACGAATAATTAGGAGCTGGTTAAATACACCGAGTGTTCTCGAAGTTCGGTGGTTTTACCAATGATGGTGGCACATGGCGCCGATGTTTCCTCAAGGGTTTCCATTACAGCATCGATGTTTTCTTCAGGCACACTGAGTAAGAGGCCGCCGGATGTCTGTGCATCTGCATAAATGAGTTTTTCGGCCTCGCTGACTTTGTCTGTGAAGTGGGTGTCAGGTAGGCAATGATCTAAATTCTTGCGGCTACCACCTGGAACATATCCGGCCTCAATGAAAGCTTTAACCTCGGTTGACATCAGGGGGAATGCGCTAGCATCAAGTTCAGCACTGACTTGACTACCTTTACACATTTCGATGAGGTGCCCGCTGAGACCAAAACCAGTGATGTCTGTGCAGCATCTCAGCAGGCTGCGCTCTGCTAGGGTGGCTCCTGGCTTATTCAATGTTGCCATGAGTTGAGCTGCGTGATCGGCTAAATGATCGGAACATTGGCCTTGTTTGATAGCTGTTGAGACAATTCCGCTTCCCAAAGGTTTAGTTAAAACGAGTATTTCTCCAGGCTTAGCAAGTGAGTTGCCCAGATAGCGATCGGGATGAACCATGCCAGTGACGGCAAGTCCATATATGGGCTCGGGGTTTTTGATCGTGTGCCCGCCCATCAGGCTACATTCTGCTTCGACACACATTTCTGCACCACCTCTGAATATTTGTTGGATAACATCATTGTCGCAATGCTCAATGGGCATGCCAGCAATGGCCAGCGCTGTAAGTGGCCGGCCACCCATTGCGTAAACATCAGAAAGTGAATTTGCGGCAGCGATGCGCCCATACAGGACAGGGTCATCTACGATAGGAGTGAAAAAGTCTGTCGTTTGAACGAGAGCGCGCTCGGAATCAATTTTAAAGACACCAGCATCGTCTGCCGTTGCAGAACCGACTAGCAAGCGATCGTCTTGATATTGGGGGAGACCATGCAGAACCTGCGTGAGTGACCCCGGATCGAGTTTGGACGCTCATCCACCACAAGAGGCCAGAGATGTAAGTCGAATAGTTTCTTTGCGATTCATTATTGGGTGATGATACGTGAGCTAATGTTCATGCAATGCAGGCGGCCATTGTAATTTGGCTGACTTTGCATGAGTGGTTCAGACATGTGAGTGTCACATCTGTAGTCTATGAAAGCGAGTGCATATTGTGTGGATTTTTTGCTTCTAGGCTGTCCGTTTTGTATGCAGAGTCAGAGCTTCTTACTTTATGACTAATTCTGTGGATTCAACTTCGATAAAAGATGAGCTTAAATGCAAGCCAACTAAGTGGTTTTTCTGGCGAGCACTAATGATTCTTTTGATGTTTGTCGTGTTTTTAGTGCTTTTTCTGCAAGACGGATTAACAGGGTATCGCGAAAAAAATCTTCAATTCTATATTTATGAGAATTTCAAGAAAGCAGGCATGCAGTTTCAGAAGATGCAGCAAGAGGGTGATCTCAATGAGGCTGATTGGAGGGAATTCTCAGGTTCCCAGCAATGCGAGTTGCCTGAAGATGCGATTGCTGTTCTGCCGAGAGACACATATCTTCCGGTTCCATGGCCGGAGTCTCTTACCGATGGTTACGATTTGATGTCTTCGAAAGGGGGACAGAATGGCGGTATTAAGCTGTGGGAGGAGTATGCCGCTGAGAGGAAATGGGATTCTGAACCGATGGATCATCCGATGGGTGCAGGCAAGATACGTGAGCAATTTTATGCAGCTGGTGTAACTGGGTTATTGGCCTTGTTCGCGCTCTACGTTCTGCTCCGCACCATAGGCCGTAGTATTAGTGTTGATGAAGAGGCGCTATATACTCAAAACGGAAAGCGCATCCCTTATTCTGATATGTTACGCATCGACAAGCGCAATTGGGATACCAAAGGGTTGGCACTCATTTACTATAAGGATGGATCTGTCGAGAAAAAGGCAAAGCTAGACGGTATGGTGTATGGACAATTTAAAGAAGAAGATGGAGCTCCTGCTGAACGTCTATTTTGTTACCTAATGGATCACTTTAAGGGAGAGGTTATCGAGTATGTTGATCAGGAAACTGATGATGATGCCGAGGCAGTAGAACCTCCCGAAAAGAACTCTGAATAGAATTAGTCGATAAAAGATTCTTTTCATTGTTGCCAATAGAGACCCTCGAGGCTACATCTTCATCAACCAACCAACTATACCATTCAGTAATGTCTGACATCGAATCCAAAGTAAAAGATATCATCGTCGAGCAACTCGGCGTAAACGCCGACCAAGTTAAGCCAGAAGCCAAATTCATCGAAGATCTGGGAGCAGATTCACTCGACACTGTTGAGCTCGTAATGGCTTTTGAAGAAGAGTTCGGAATCGAAGTTCCTGACGAAGATGCTGAGAAGCTTCAAAGTGTAAGTGATATCGTTACTTACGTTAACGCAAACTCCTAAGGAGTTCGCCGGTTATCATAACAACTGAGTTAACAGCTCTTTTTGTTACAGTTTAAATTTCATCATCAGAGTAGGCTCACATGAGCCTACTCTTTTTTTGTTATTATGTGCAGGTAAACCTCTGCTTATGATTGCATGTTTTTTGATTCGTGCGAAAATTACAGCGGACACATTACATAGTCTAAATTTTCTTATGGAACATTCTCCAGATAGCATTCAATACGCGATGGAAACGGCACGCCTCTTGCATGAGCCTGATAGGCGAATCGATACGTTTGGCGCTACCCGTTTTAAATTTACGATGCTCAGTGAACCAATGGATTCAGTCGGGCAAGTTCGTATTAGACAGGGAGAAATGGAAGCGCAGAAACCTCAGATCATTCGCCCTGATGTGATGCAGGGAGTCGAGTTGGAGGGGTTTCAAGAAAAAGCGGGTGAGTTTATCGACTGGTTAAAAGCGAATAAGCTTGAGCCCGTTTTCTTTCAATATGGATTTGTATTCAAGCGCAGTCATGTGACGGAATCTGTGCTCAATGACAACATGGAATCAGTGCGTGATAAAGTACTGGCGGACGTTAAAGCAACTGGAGATCCAATGCTGGCGATAATTGAAGGTGTCGACGACGCATGGGAGGTGTGTTTGTTGAAGTTTTCTATTGAGATGATTGGTAAGTCTGCAGACATCAACGCGTTTGACTTCAAGCGCAAGGGGTTGCTCTAGAACTAGATTTTCTCATCATAAACATTCAGTCATCAGATGCGAATTATGCTCATCATCAAAGCAGTCACGGTGTTGATCGTGTTTGGTGTCATTGGCTCCACCATATATTTGATTAAGGAGTATACAGGTTCTGTAGAAGATCTACCAAGTGCCATGATGGAGCGTCAGCGGATGGTGGAGCAAAAGCTCAAAGAAAAGACAGGGCAGGTTGAAAAATCGGGCAATGAGCCCGGAGAAAAAGCATTCCAGCGGGCGAAGGAATTACTTGCTGAGGAATCGATGCAGGAAGCCGAGGAAAAGATGAAATATATCGTTAGCTTTTATCCAGCGGCTGAGTGCGCATCTGAATGCCGTCGCATTCTTGGTGAAATCAATCTCGACCGGTTACTTGATCCGATTAGAATGGAGGGTAAAAGGGTGGTGACAGTTCGTTCTGGAGATACGTTTTCGCGTATTATTGCAGAAAATAAGACAACCATGGATAGCTTGGTCCATTTAAGTAATTTAAAGCGAAGCGATCACCGTAGCTTGCACCCTGGGGATAAGCTTGTCGTTATGCCTATGGAAATGCGAGTCGCTATTGATTTGCGGCGTAACACCCTGACTATTTGGAATGGGGGAGAATTCATCAAAGAATATACCTTGCTCAAGGTATCTTATAAAAGCAGGTCAGCTACCAAACGCTGCGAAATAGGCCTCATTCGCGGTGCATACGAAGGTAATCTCGTGTTGAATCATGCGGAGGAGTATAGAGGGGCCGATAAAGTGATTATCTTGTCTGATAAATCACTCGCCATTAGAAGTTTTTCAAGTGATAGTAATGACGAACAGAGCTTAGGGTTCATGCTTTCTCACGCAGATATGGAGGAACTGCCACTCTTGCTTAGACCCGGAAATGATGTTGAAATAAAGCAATAATACATCTCAAATTTCTACGGTGCATATTGACCATTTTTTATTTCACTATAATATTTAACGACAAACGGTAACCCATTTATATGAAGCCTCTTGATTTTGAAAAGCCCATAGCCGAACTAGAAGCAGAACTTGAAAACCTCAAAAACAAGGCGCAGACACAGGATATTGATATGTCCGACGAGATCACTGCGATGGAAGGGAAGTTGTCAGTCACCAGAAATAACATCTATGACAATTTGTCACCATGGCAACGTGTGCAAATAGCGCGTCATACTAACCGCCCCTTTATGCTCGATTATATTTCTCATGTCTTTGATGACTTTTGTGAGCTTCATGGAGATCGTCACATTGGAGACGATCACGCCATGCCTGGTGGGTTCGCCACCTTGGGAGGGCAACGTGTAGTGGTGCTGGGTCATCAAAAAGGAAGAGACACGAAAGAGAATTTGAAGCGTAATTTTGGTAGCGCACATCCAGAAGGCTATCGGAAGTCACTTCGTTTGATGCAGCTTGCTGAAAAGTTCAAACTTCCGGTGGTTTGCTTAATTGACACTCCCGGTGCTTTTCCTGGTATCGGTGCTGAAGAGCGAAATATAGCCGAAGCAATTGGTTATAATTTACGGGAAATGATGTTACTTAAGACGCCAACAGTAGCGGTTGTTCTTGGAGAAGGTGGTTCAGGTGGTGCACTCGGAATTGGGGTTACGGATCGAGTGCTCATGATGGAAAACGCTTATTACTCTGTGATCAGCCCAGAAGGTTGTGCTGCGATTCTTTGGAAACATCGTAAGCATGCGCCGGAAGCTGCAGAGGCAATGAAGATTGCCGCTCCTGATTTGGCTGAGCTAAATCTCATAGACGAAGTCATTCCGGAGCCGAAGCAAGGAGCTCATCATGATCACCGAGAAGCAGCAGACAATCTACGTAAGGCG
>ENA-UOYH01000150-UOYH01000150.1-marine-metagenome-genome-assembly--contig:-NODE-150-length-32162-cov-4.013495_pt1 | contig 32162 bp, 30 predicted proteins | sample MGYA00238175_ERZ767261 | MGnify/ENA primary metagenome ERZ767261 (study PRJEB28946, sample SAMN06267185) | marine metagenome | isolation source: Columbia River Estuary | place: USA:Columbia River Estuary...
CAGGACTATCTCCCTGCAATGCACGCGCTGACCAAGAGCATGTCACCTCCGGTTGAGCCTTCTGAAGTTCAGGTCTTTGGTGATAGGTGGTCTATCGTCTGTGGAGAGGTTGATCTAGATGGCCCGGTAGTGGCCTACTGCCGAAATGACGAGATACTGGCGGTCGCCTGCCGCAATGAAGATGGCCGCCTAAGGATCATGAGCTATCAGCCGCTCGATGAACGCACTTTACAACGCATGATGGAGTCTGCTCGGAATCCTCATGAGGATGGGACTGTCTGCATGCGTGAGGACAACTGGGAATACCTTGCTGATGGGGCCTGTGGTGATGGGCAAATGTATGCGATGGTGAGAGGTGAATCTTATTTCGTGCTATGGCGTGATGGTCTGGCCATCTACAATGGCAAGCCTGACCCTAAATACGCGCAGCACCGTGAGGCTACTCCCCTGCCCCCATCTTCTCTGGCTACCGGCCTAGCCGTGTGTCACGAGTATGCGCCACTTGAGGATGGAGCACCTCCAAGGAGACCTGTCATTCTCCATATCGAGGATCAGCACCTCCCCTCTGAATGATATACTCTGTCCCAGGAGCAGCCTTGCCAGTGCGGGAATTTCTATTTTTTATTTTTTACTAACACTAACAAAACCTAATAAAACAAAACACTACCATGTGGATATTCACCAAAAACGAGTTCCTCTCCGCGGTCCAACACCGCGACATGTCGGATCATCTGATGATCAGATACCGCAATATCAAACAAGCGGAGGCCTGCACGCTACCGGGAGAAGTCAGCGTCACACAGAATGCCGATTACATTGCCCGCAAGACGGTCAGCAAGGAAAGCTTCAAGCAGTGGATGAACGAGCAGATCGATGACCTCGATTACGATAACTACAAGAACTCCACCTATCCTACATCGATGTCCAAGGCTCCGCTCATGGATGTCTGGAGCTCGATGCACCAATGGCAGGGAAAGCAATAAGCAGCGAGCGCGGATAGGGGTCAGTCCGTGAATTGTGAATCCCCTCAAACACAAAGGTTATGAAGCCCGAAAACAACACCCCAAAAAACACTAAGAGCAAAGGCCCATTGACCAGAGGACTCGTCACTGGAGCTGCTGGAGTTTTAGGTATATGGTTCCTAATCTCGTCATTAAGGATCATGCTTGATACCGAACACCTCCCCAGTCTCGGTGCAAAGCTAACCGAAGCAGGCATATTCTTCTCAGTGGGTGTGTTTTTCATATGGCTACGTTTCAAGCGCCTCGGCGATGACCTGAAATAAGTAAGACGTCAGCACGTGAATGATTAATTCACACAGACCCGAACCACCCCACCCTCGCAACCATGGCAATGAGCACCATCTACACCTGCGACAAGTGCGGCTTCGAAGTCGACGCGTGGGATGATGGTAATCCCTATGTCCAGGACTCGAAGGGAAAGAGGCACTACTTTTACCATCCCGAGAATGGGATAGACATCATGGGAAAGCTGCTCGAGCCAATACCACTCCCCACATCTAACTCTAAGGAATCCGAGGAATCAGAGCCGTTCTTCGAGACACACACCGGCAACGCTCCGGATCATCTCTGCCTTAAGTGTGGCAAAATCTCAAAAATCGATCCTGAGATGGACAAGATGATCTGCAAAAAGTGTAAATCTGACGAGGTCACCGAGGTAACTTCTCTGGCCGGGTTGAAATGCCCGAAGTGCTCTGGGCACTTTGACCAGGGCAGTGAGGGAGGAATTTCATAGGCTCGCACCAAAAAAGCGCAGTCTGTGAATTACGATTACCCTCTATCAAAAAACAATGAGCACTAAAGCTATTTTCAATTTTAATGACGTTTTTATGTATTTTATATAATCGACAGCCGTTCAACTATCATATAGGTTACCACTGGTTTGACACTCATCTAACCATCTAATACCCATACTCGATCGCATGAATATAAAATATAACAAGATGGCAACCCTAGCCGCGGTTATTATTGCGTCTGCTGCACTGACGAACTTGGCGAAGGCAACTACCGTCTTGATCGAATTCGGTACCGATGTGTATATCCCTAGCGAAGCAGCGCGTGCCGAAATTTATGAAGAATCGAGCTACACATTTTCATCAGGTGGAGATCCATGGGCCATTGTACCAGGTGTTGAAACGACTGAAGCCTCTGAAATATATTACACTTTCCCGGGTAACACTACTACACTAACAATACAACATAGTGATGGCAACGCCTTCAACCTCCTCTCAGCAGCAGTAGGCACCAATGGATCAACAGGAACAGTTGTGTTTGAGGCCTTATTGTCATCAGGACAGACAGTGACTAAGACGTTTGAGAATATTCAACCTGGCTGGGACGAGAACAATCCTGTTCCGCCTGTTATTGCCGTTGATCTGTATGATGTCACAAGTGTCACCTATACCGGAAATGTCGATAATGGGGTAGGCATAGATAATATCACGCTGGAGGCGGCAGTCCCCGAGCCATCATCAGCTCTTCTCTTAGGACTTGGTGTATTAGGTTTTGCTACACGACGCAAGAGAACCAACTAGGTCGAACAAGTAGGTGCAATCAACGCAACCTTAATAGCGAGCGCTCAAATGGCGAGAGGGTGGTATTTCTTAGTTAAGCTCCCCCCGGACATGTGACTTAATCGTCACACTCCACTCCTCTAACGTTGGCATCCTCCCTGCTAACAGAAGGCATGCCCCCTTACTTGAATATATTAGCACTGCTGACTCTCAACTTACTGTGCTGGCTTGCATTTATAAGACTGAGCAGCTTTGTGGTCAGACTTGTTTCTTAAACTAAACTACTTAGCGGCTAGCGGGTCGAGTGCACCCTCTGTAATGGATGAAAATTACTTGTTTTTCATGGGTATATGTCTGGAGCTTAGCGCCTGAGGCCAGACGCGGCGATAGCCGTTATCTGAGCCATCTTGCTCGACAACAAGGGTGAGCAATGAAAGCGCATGATCTTCGAGACCTATGAGACGACTCGGACCTTCCGATAACGCTTCTCAAACCCGCCCCCGGTCACATATTGATGGCAACCTTGTCGGTATTCACCTTCATGATCAATATGTATGTGCCCTGCGAATATTGCGCTCACCTGCGGATGCGTTTTCACCAACTTGCAGAACGCTGCGGTGCTGGGCTCGTTCCCCTCACCTATACCCCAATGCTTTCGCTTATTCGCTGAAATTCCCTCAGCACCCAAAAGAATGGGCGTTCCCCACCTCTTTACAGTGCTTGGCACCAGTGACTCAGTCGCTACCGGGATATGGAGAAACAAAATACAGCTCCTGCCATCCTCAAGGAGTTTTTGCGTCTTTCGCAATTGCTCCTCCGTGATCTGGTAATTGCTATCATCCACAAATAAGAGATTCACACCATGAAACTGCTGAACATGCCAATCCAATGACTGCTCCGTCATGGGCCGTAATCGCGGCCGCCAATAATCACGATCCGGCGGCACTGCAGGTGGACACCACTCATGGTTACCCATGGTAAAGAAGGAAGGTGAGTCGATAGATTTGAGAATTTCAGCACCGATTTCTATGTTCTTTTTGGTCGGGACATCCAGTAAATCCCCCGTCATCGCTACCAAGTCAGGCTTCAATGCATTGAATTGTCGAACCATCCCCCGCGCCACGCCTGTGGGATTGCCACCGAATACTTTTGCACGTTTTGCTAATGTCTTCACCAGTTTTTCATCGCGCTGATCACACTCAGATAGATGTGCGTCAGTCCAATGTATGAAGCTAAACTCCTTGTCGACTCCGCCTATTTTGAGGATTAATTCGTCAGCATCAGGTATATCAGCATCTGCTTGCTGAGCTTGAACGCCGTGGATACCCGCAGCACATCCGCCTGCAGCCATTGTCGACGTTCTCAAAAAATCTCGTCGCGTGTAATCAAAATTGCTCATGCTTTTACTCCTTGAGTAACCGAGACTGCAGCCAATCCCGTGGTTGCATACTGTGGAAAATCTATTTTGTTCATATGATTCATTTCCTTATTGGTTCCAGCTAACAGTCAAAATCCTCTCACACCTGCCCAAGGGCGATCTTCAACGAAGGGTTGAGGATTAAAAAGATCATAGGGCTACAGACTCGCAGAGGGTCAGGCGTTAGGATAGACGTCTTGTTCGGCTTCTTGGAATTGACTTCTACTCTTCACTGCTAGCCCCAGCTGCGGATTCGCTTTGTGGCACAACGCTCCACCTAAAGTCTATGATTTTGTCAATTGGGAAGACGCGGCCGCCGGCATCGGGGCCTTCAGTGACAATATATGTATCGTGGAAATGTATCGCACTTACCTTGTCTGGGTATTGACCTGTTCCCCCTCTTCTTGTGGGACTTGTTTGGAGCGTCCAGTAGACATCAAATTGCCCTCGCAATGTCTTTACTGGATCTGTTTCGTCCGAACACCCAGCTAGGGCAAGCAAGGAGCTCACGACGGCAATCTGAAATAGTATATTTGTTAGTTTTTTCATGATGTTATTTTCTCTCTTATACTTGCCGAATGTTAGCCTGAGCAGTTTGGCGTGTTCAGATCCGTTCCAGGCATAGGTTCGGATTTTTTTCGTTTAACTATAGCTAGAGAAATTATTGCTGCCACCAAAACTAATGTTAAGACATGAGCTATCCAGAACATCGGATCATGACGATACTCTTCATATGTGTTCCATGAGGATTCTGCAAGTTCAGGCGTTAGCAGATTCGATGTTTTGAAAAATATAATTATCGACCAGCCAATACTCCCTCCATAAAACATGGTGCTAATCAACATGATCGTCCCAGCGTAGCTAGGGTATTTTTTCAAATTCACTAGTCCTATGATGAAGATGAGCAATAAGCTTATCGCCTTACAAATCCCTCCAATGAAATCACTGACAATAAAATAGAATGGATCCATCCCTCTTGGATACAGACTCGAATCGAATACTTTAGTGAACCAGAAATGTGCAATCACACTGCCGCCAACCTGGAGGCCAATCATGACCAGGATCAACCACCAACCTCTGTAATCTTCTGATTTTGTTTTCATTTCATTTCTTTGATAACGTCCAAGGTGTGGCGCCGCCTACCCAGGGAGCCATACCGCTTTATTCTGCATTTATGGTTCTTCTGGGGGGCCATAGAGCATATTTATCACTCCGAATGCCATCATGCCTCCCGAAATCACAACACATGTGGCAACGGTTCTCCAGAGTACATCTGTTTTCGTAGAATCCCAAATTGCTAAAATGCATGAAACTATGCAGACAATAATGCAAATCGTTAAAACTGTAAATGAGACGGCTCTAACCAAACGAGGATTTATAAATCCTCGTCTTTTTTTAGGGGATGTAGGTAGTGATGGCGGTGTACTCATAATTGTATTGTCACCCAACAGTTAAATAGTTGGATATTAATGATTTATAATTAGACAGAAAGTTGTCTAATGTAAAAACATGTTAGTAAAAAGCAGCCGTCAGCCCAGCAAGGAATTCAACTAAGGCATGAATGCCCCTACCGCCAGTGCCCTGGGATCTTCAGGCTGTAGCTTGATTCAAGAAACTGAAGGCCATTCAAGATGCTTTGATGCTTCGCCTCATCATAGGGCTGCCCTGCCTTCTTCAGGTCTACGAGCTCTTTGAGCTCTCGCAGCTCATACATCTCTAATTGATAGAAGTTCCCCCATGTTGGCTCGCCGAATAGGCGGTAGATGATCTCATTATCGTCCCGGTCACTAGCCAGACGCTTCTTGCCAGTGATCCTCTTCTCCGCAGCCTCGGCCTCGTCTTTGTCTTCGTAAGTATTAAGAAGTTCCATAGTTCGATATGCGGCTGAAAATCTGATAATAGCCGACCCTAAGCAAGGACAAACAACATCCCCCCGCCAAGTCGATGCACGGCGAGAGCATAGAAGGGTTCATCTCTTACCTGTCCCTACTTGCCGGATGCCCGTCTCACACCGGCTTTATTAGGGCTATGCCTTATAATATTTTTGCATAATATGAGAAAGCTGGTTGATTGGGCCGACATGTTTTCCCGTTTTCAGAAATTTTTTGCCAAACGCTTCAGAGCATTGCTCTGCAACAATGAAACTGGGCAGGTGCCATGGCTTGGCGCCGTAGCAGACGGAGAGGGCCCAGGCCTCTATATGCCTGATGACGCGCCCTGGGTGATTCATGCTGATTTGGCGACGATGGCGGGTGGTGTGCGTGCTCTCTTGGTGCAGGCATTACATCCGGGCAGTCTGACAGGTGTGAAGGATCACTCACGCTATAAGGATGATCCTCTCGGTCGGCTAGCGGGCACAATCCAGTGGCTCACGGTGACGACCTTCGCCTCGAAGGAGCATCTGATGAAGGAGGCGGAGCGCATCAAGTCGATGCACAAGAAGGTCAAGGGCAAGTACACCGACGCGCGCTCTGATACCAAGACCTACAGTGCTTATCATCAGGATCTGCTACTGTGGGTGCATATCGCCTTCATGGATTCCTTTTTAAAAACTCATCAGGCGTATTCATCAACACCCATTCCCGGAGGGGCAGACGCCTATGTGAATCTCTGGGGCGAATCTGTGAAGCCGCTAGGATTAAAGGAGAGCCCCACTTCGATGGCTGAGCTCAATGAAGTCCTTGAGCGCTTTGAGAGTGAGCTCATCGTCACCGAGGACACCAGAGAAGTGATCAAATGGATTTATGACGCTCCCCTTCCCGGCCCGGCTAGACTGGTCTACAAGCTACTCTTCCAAGCGGCTTATCTGACACTCTCTGAGAAGCACCAAGAAATGATCGGCATAAGAACCTTACCCGCATGGTTGATCCAGCCAGCCACTAAGATTATGCTCAGGTGTATGAAGCTAATGCTAGGCAATGAGGACCCTCTCCAAGATGCTGCCAAGGCACGCCTCGCACGCTGGGAAAACCAGAAGCAGGAGACGATTCAGGAAGAAGACCAGGAACTAGTAACTTGAACTAGTGACTCGAACTGCCGCCTAGCGGCTATGACTTCACTCTTGCGGCCACCCGCAATCATAAGCTAGAGTTAGTCGCTACTGGTAAAAGTAGTTAGTGCTATGAAGTTCAGCGTGATCAGAACTCTTGGGTATTTCTTGGGAGGCATTTGGACGGCTTGGGGAGGCCGCAGAAGAATTGAAGCCAAGCAGCTCAAAAACCTGCGCCGTTTAGTAAAAAAGGCGCGTGCGGACTCGCCGTATTTCCACGATCTCTTCGCTGACTTACCTGATAGCGATGTCATCAAGCTGAGTGATCTCCCGGCGAGCTCAAAGATTGATCTGATGGCTGACTTTGACCGTTGGCTCACTGACCGCTCTCTGACCCTTGCTCAGGCGAGGCAACATATGGAGAGCATGGATAACCTAGGTGTGCCGATTGGTGATTACGCGGTGTTCCGAACTTCTGGCACCTCGGGAGAGCCTGCGGTGATCGTTAGCTCGGCCACCATGCTTGAGCTGATCTTCGGGCTTACCTTGGCCCGTATGTCGCGAACACAATTTCAATTCGCAAGAAAGATCGAGAGGTCAGGCACCAACGTGATCATCACTGGTGGTAATGGGCATTTTATCGGTGCTGGTTTTGACCTGCTGAGACAAAACCTGAAGATCCCCTTGAAGAGAGAGTTCAAATTCATTGCCGCGGAACAGGCGATCGATCAAACGGTCAAACAACTCAATGAGATCACATCGATGGCATCTATCGTCACTTACCCGAGCATGCTGACGATTTTGACCAGGGAGCAGGAGCTTGGCCGTCTGCACATTGAACCTGTGGCCATCAAGGTAGCTGGCGAAACATTTGCCCCAGAGCTTCGCGAGCGCGCCCAAAAAGCATTCCCCTCCCTTCAGTTTGACATCCTTGATGCCTACGGCTGCACGGAATGCCTGTCCATGGCTTTTGAGTGTGATTGTGGCCGCCAACATGTTTCTGAAGACTGGGTGATATTGGAGGCGGTGGATGAAAACCACCAAGCCGTGGCTGACGGGACATTATCAACAACAGCACTGCTAACGGTTCTTGGTAATCAGGCTCAGCCTTTTATCCGCTATGACCTCGGTGATCGCCTGCGCTTTTATACTGATCCCTGCCCATGCGGCTCGCCGTTTAGAAGTTTTCAGGTCGAGGGACGGCAAGCAACGCTCGTCCGGGTGGCAGATGTCACGCTGTCTCCACTGGCATTTGATCTGGAGCACGAAGCTGCCCAGAGGGTGCAAATGATCCAGACTTCAGAGGATGTTTTCGAAATCCGGGCTGAGCTTTTGACGGATGCAAACCCAGATCAAGTATTTGAGCAGGTCATCCAGTCCGTAAACGAGGTGTTTACAAAAAACGGCCTGACAGACGTGCAGGTTCACCCAAGTGATGCTGCTCCTCAACTGACTCCTAGTGGTAAGTTCCACGAGGTGATCTCCCTGCACTAGGCCGCTGTAACAAAGCAGTCTGGAGATTACTGCGCAATAAACCCGCACTAAGAACTTGAACTCTCACCCTCTAAACCTACCCTTATTGATTAAGCCTTAGTATTTAACCCCCTTATCACTCATTCTGCTATGAAGTCATTTCGATATCTGCCCGCCTTGTTCTTGGGTGCCAGCCTACTGGCCTCGACCGGATTCGCTTACGGCAAAACCGTCCGTGCCTTCATTCTTGCCGGACAGTCAAACATGGAGGGCAAGGCCCAAAATAGCCTGCTCAATTTTCAGGCCTCCGATCCAAAAACAGCCGAACATTACGTTCATTTGCGAGACGGCGAAAAGTGGATCGTAAGAGACGATGTCTTCATCAAATTCCTCGGTCGTAAAGGTGAGCTGACTACCGGCTTTGGATCGAATGGCTGCACTGGGATCGAGCTCGAATTCGGCCACGCGATGGGCGAACATTTCGATGACCCCGTTGTCCTTATCAAAACGGCTTGGGGCGGACATTCCCTCTCCCACAATTTCCGTCCTCCGAGTGCAGGTGATCCCGGCGACGGAAAACCATTCGGCGAATCCTACAAAAACATGATGATGGAATTCACCGACATGAAGGAGAACTACAAAAAGCACTTCCGCAAATTGAGGGGAGCCGATTTCGAAATAGAAGGCCTTGTCTGGTTCCAGGGATTCAATGACAAATTTGGCAATTCTCCCGGGCAGTACGAAGACAACATGAAGCACTTCATCAACGACGTCCGCAATGAATTGGGGAAACCTGATCTCCCCTTCGTCATTTGTGGCATCGGCACTCACGGATCAGCGGCCGCATTAGGAAGTAACAAGACCGTCCTCGACGCCCAAATGGCAATGAACAACATCGACAAGGTCAAGGCCTTCCCTACCGGCGAACTCGTTGACAAGGCCGCCGAGGAACTATTCCCCACCTGGCAGAAAAACCAAGAAGAGTGGAAGAAAACGGGCTCGGACCGCCCCTATCACTACTTCGGCAGCGGTATCTGGTATGGCCGCATCGGAGCCACTGCGGCGAAGAATATGATCGAACTGCTCGCTGATAAAAATAAAAGCAAATCAGTCGTTCACAAAAAACGCACCTTTCACAACGCAAGCGGCACTTCAAATTTCGAAGGCACCCTGATGTCCTACAATCCCGAAACAGAGATCGTCAGTATTCGCAAATCAAATGGCCGCATGAGCAAATTCAAGATCGAGCTGCTCTCCAAAGAGGACCAAGACTACGTAAAAGCAAGTCAATGACTCGGGCTTAATAAAAGATAGGTCTCAGATGTATGAAGCTAATGCTAGGTAATGAAGACCCCCTCCAATAGGCTGCCAGGGCTCGCCTGGCACGCTGGGAGTTAGAGAAGCAAAAGGAGAAGGAAGATCAGCCGGAAGGCGCAGAGTAATTTACTCTTTGCCTAAAAAGAAAAATAGCCCCACGCGATACGAGGGGCTATTTCACCAGAAGTAATCTTAGAACGAGATCGACTGACGGTTTGATACGATACTGCCGTCAGGCGAGCGAATTTCGTAAACGAATGACTGCCCACCTTTCAAACCAGTGCTATCGCGCTGAGACGAATCATTTGGCGTCGTGAGAATACTCACAAATGGCCCACCATTGGTGCTTCGCCAGATGACAACATCGTTAAGCGACCCACCTCCAGACCAGCTCAAATCAACATAGATAGTCCCCCTTCTCTTGCCGCCAGAGAGAGTTGCTAGCGAGATACCGTCTGGTGTAGTGACTTGATTAGATTCGGCAGAAAGAGCTTCGTAGCTCGAGCTGAAGGCACCTACCTGATAGCGATAGCTGGTGGCAGGTGCGGCGCTTGTGTCGGTGAATGTCGAGCTGTTAGCGACGGCATTACCAACCTGCGTCCAGCTTACGGAGTCGGTTGAGCGGTATATATTGAAGCCAATCTCGTTGGTCGAATTATCCTGCCAGTCAACGTCAACCTCAGAGGCAGAGATGACTGAGGCTGCGATCTGATCTGGAGCTACAGGAGGGAAATCGTTGGGGTCGATATCGGAGCGTATGTAGAGTCGATCAATGTTCACTGAGTCGCGCTGGCGGTTGCCTTGGCTGCTATCAGTATCGACAATACGCAGGTCGATATTGCCCTGTGTTCCGCCCGGAAAAGCTCCAATATATTCAGAACCTGAGCTAGATCCGTTTGTGATGATAACCTTAGGAGAAAATGATGCCCAAGTAGATCCCCCGTTGAGAGAATACTGGATCTCAAAGTCGTCTCCTTCGCTGTTAGCCGCAGCGTATCCACTAGCATAGAGGGTCAGCTGCAGACCTCCGCGAACATTAGAAAAACGCCAACGATGATCAAGGAATGTGCGGCGACGACTTGGCTTACCACCACTCTCCACCTCTGTGATGGTTTGCAGTTGCCCTTCGTTTGCTGCGAATGTTGCAGTGTAGTTTCCTTGCACTGTGCCACTAACAAACCAATCAGAGCTTACGAATGAGTCTTCATAAGGTGGCGGTGAGTCAGTGGTGACTGAAGCTACATTAGAAACACCATCCCCCTGTGAGTTGTAGGCGCGAACCCGGTAGTAATAGGTAGTCGCAGCATTGAGCCCAGTGTCATTGTAGGAGGATGAGTTCACTGATAAACTGGCGATACCCTGTTCCCAGCTGATTGCATCCAGCGAGCGATCAACTAAAAATCCGTCTTCGTTATTCGAGGTGTCGCCCCAGGTGAGTGCCGCCACGGTATCCGAGATAGCAGTCGCCACAAGATTGACAGGAGCTGACGGTGGTGGTGGTGGCGGGTCAGTGTTGGCACTTACCGTGTTGGAAGCATCAGATGCTCCAGACGTGTTACTAGCCAGCACTCTGTAGCTGTAAGTCGTGTCAGCAGACAGTCCGGTATCGGAATAGAAGGTCGTGCCAGCAGCAACAGAGCCGATCTCGGCAAAGGAGACTCCATCAGCTGATCGTTGGATTCTGAAAGATGTCTCGTCGGTGGAGTTATCACTCCATGATAGGTCGATCTGTGAATCGGAGACGGCGAACGCAGCCAAGTTCGAGGGAGCAACTGGAGGCTGTCCTGAGCCAATGACCTCAAAATCAAAGCTCATCGTCGAGCCTGATACACTGATATTATAGATGCGGTTGTTAGTGACTACGATGTTGCCGCCTTGGTATCCATCCGTGTTGGGAGTAGAGCTTGGGCTGATCTCAGAGACACCGCCTGCGCGGTAAGGGTCGTCCGCGTCACCTCTATTAGCATCACGCTCGAGGTCATAGACTCCATCAGCCTGGAGAAGGGCAACTCGGTAGTGGTTACCATTGGATGGCCAGCCTGTCTGCCCAGGGTATCCTTCAGTTGTGTAGCTAGCCTGCTCGTCGATGTGAAAGATACAGAGCCCACCCTGTGGCATCGCTGAGTCAAAACCAACTGGCTGGCGGTTCTCAATAAGTAAATACTCACCTGACGCGTAGCCAAGATCGATACGGTATGCCGTGGCCGATGATTCAGCCTGGCTAATGCTATAAGAGCCACCACCACTGATGACTGTAGGGGTCACCCAACCAAGATTAATCTTACTCCAAGCAGAAAAATGAGGTGGGTAATATTGGCTGTTATCAAAGCCCCAAGAGTTTGCCATCAACCCCCAGGAGCCAATTCCTGAGCCACCTGAGCCATCATATAGATCTGGAAGGCCGAGGAAGTGACCCGTCTCATGACAGATGACCCCGATGCGGCCGATGTCACTTCCTGAAGTGCCCCAGACAGCTGGGCTGATGTGGTATTCGTAAACACGCACACCATCACTAGAAAACCAAGCTCCGCTGATGGCCCACTTATGAGACCACATACGATTGAGATAAGAGGCCCCATCACCAGAAGTACCGCCAAACTCCGCAGCATAACCAGAGTGCAGGAAAGTAATAGCATCGATCCTACCGTCACTGTCCTGATCAAAGTCGGCAAACTGGAAATTAGGATCAGCGTCTAGGGTATCAAGAGCATAGCGGAGTGCCTCATGGGTTCTTGTGGTAAGACCAGAGTCGCCATTGGCGTAGTAGGCCTCCGTATTAGGCAAGGTGATCCAATAGGCCACGGTAGAATCCAGCGTGAACTGGCCATATGAATTTTCCAAAAAACAGTCCCGAACACTACCTGTCGGTGCAAGTGAGGGATCACCACCAACAGCATTCATGAGCACTTCGATATCTGCGGTGGGTGGAACAGCTCGGGAAGCATGATCGGAAAACCGAAGTAGAACGACAAGATTCTTCATGCTGGCGGGCACTGCTGCAGCGACGCCTGCAGCCTCACCGGCAGCACCATCAGCCCCGGCGGCCTTCAGTGGATGGCTCATAGTCTTCCTGCGAGCATTACGAATGGCAGCATCCGGTAGAATGTTTTTGGATAAGCCTGCACTGGCAGGGTTTGACTTACCTACACGCAAGCCAGTCGGCACGAGATGGCCCTTGTCACCTCTACGAGCATAAACAAACCACTTCCTATCTTGGAGCACGGTGTAGCCGTGGGTGTCGTGAAGACGGTGGAAATATTCGTCTCCGTCGATGTGCAGATGAATCTCAGAACCATCGGGTTGGGTTTCAGTAAAGGCATAAGGCGCAGCTGACATAGCGCCGACTGGCGTGCTCACAAAGCCAAGAAAGCCAAGGACGAGCGCAAGTGCGAGGCACGCAAAAGCTGCCTGAGAACGGTGTGTGTGTGTGTTCATGTTGATTGGATTGATCGTTCCTATTACAGGAATAGTATCGGGGTTGTGTGTTAGGGGGGATATTGGGGAAGGCGTTAGATTCAAGAGACAACCTAACTAATAAGCATGTCTAAATCATTAAGCATAAGTATATTAACATAATGCATAAAACATTTCTCCACATAGCATCTATGCAGGAATCAAGCAAATACAAAATAGGATGCTCACCCCCCCCTACTCTGCCACATCTGAGTGGTCGGGATGGATGACATAATCGACACTATCCGCTTCAAAAGCTCAGCTCAGCAAGCATCTACAAGCTCTCGGCCAGGTAATTGACCTTCAGCTCCCTGTGCGGGCGCGCTGCATTTAAGATTTGCAGAAAGTAGATTTCTAGATACTGCCTCCCGCGTGCTAGCGATCAAAAAACTACGCGTCGAATTCGGCGCCCGGGTCATCTTTAAGGACCTCTCCTTCACGGTTATGCCCAAGGAGCGTATTTCCTTTGCTGGCCACAACGGCGCGGGCAAGTCCACCTTGATGAAGTGCATCGGTGGTGCTCTGGAGGCCAATGGTGGTGAAATCAGTAAAGCCAAAGATTGCAAGGTAGGCTACCTCCCACAGGAGGGCATCCACATTGAGGGTATCTCGCTCTGGGATGAGACTGAGTCAGCCTTCGGTGAAGCCAAAACCATCCAGGACAAAATCGACAAGCTTTCTGAACAACTCGGAACTATGGACTCGTCCACCGATGAGTATCTTGAGTTACTCTACGAGATCGGCGACCTCGACATCGCACTCGAGCACCTTGATCCAAACACGATCAAGCCTCGTGTCGAATCCGTCCTCTTAGGCTTAGGCTTCAAGCAAAGTGACTTCACCCGCGACTGCTCTGAGTTTTCTGGAGGTTGGCAGATGCGTATCGCCATGGCCAAGCTCTTCCTCCAAGAGCCTGCAGTCCTGCTTCTTGACGAGCCTACAAACCACCTCGACATTGATTCTCAGACATGGATGGAGCAATACCTCTTTAGCTACCCGGGTGCCATCATCATCATCTCTCACGACCTAGCACTCCTGGATGCCTTGACGAAGCGCACGATTGCCTTCGCTCATGGCAAAGCCGAGGAATACGCAGGGAACTATTCTTATTACCTCACTGAGTCCAAGCTTCGCAAAGAGATCCAAATCAAGGCCTACCACGCTCAGCAAAAAGAAATTGCTAAGACTAAGCAGTTCATCGAGCGCTTCCGAGCGAAGGCATCCAAAGCTACTCAAGCGCAATCACGCATCAAGCAGCTCGAAAAGGTCGAACTTATCGTGCTCGAGCAAGACGACGCTGTGATGAACTTCACCTTCCCTAAGCCACCACCATCTGGTCAATCCGTGGCAAAGCTCGAAGACGCATCCAAAGCCTACGGCGAGCTCAATATTTTCTCAGGCTTTGACTTCGAAGTGGAGCGCGGCGAACGCTTGGCGATCGTTGGCCCAAACGGCGCCGGCAAGTCCACCTTCTGCCGCCTCATCACTGGCCAAGAAGACCCTGACTCGGGCAGCTACCTCCCAGGCCAGAAGACCGCCATCTCATTCTTCTCTCAGAACCACGCTGACGAGCTTGATCCGGACATGTCCGTCATTGAGACCTGCGAGGCAGTGGCTTCATCAAAGAACGCCCCACTGGTGCGCAATATCCTCGGCTGCTTCCTCTTCCGTGGTGATGATGTGTTCAAAAAAGTAGGAGTTCTCTCTGGTGGTGAGCGCTCACGTGTGGCTCTCGTATGCATGCTGATTCAGCCAGCCAATTTCCTCATTCTTGATGAGCCCACAAACCACCTCGACGTTCAATCACAAGCAGTGCTGCAGAGCGCACTTGCCGAGTATCCAGGTGCGTATCTGATCGTTTCTCACAACCGAGCCTTCCTCGACCCTATCGTGACCAAGACTCTTGAATTCCGCCCAGGCGAGTCTCCACAGGTCTACCACGGTAATGTCACCTATTACCTCGACAAGAAGACGGAAGAAAAGGCAGCCATCAAAGGGGGCTCCGGCACTACAGCTAAGCCGACTCTGAGCAGTCTCGCCAGCTCCTCAGCCCCAGCAGCCGCGACAACTTCAACATCTGCAACCGCCAATAAAGGGCCTAAGCTCTCTCGCAAAGAGCAACGCAAGCTCAAGGCTGATGAGCGACAAAGGCGCAGCGATGAGCTAAAGTCTGTGTAAGTATCAACACCACTCAATGAGGATAGCACTCGTCAGATCATAGATCCACTATTTCACCAACAACACAAACCAATAAACAAAATGTCAGAAGAACAACAAAACAAGCCTGCTTCAACTTTCGGATTTCCAAAATCAACCCCGAAAAGACTTCAAGAAGAGATCGAAAAAATGATCCCCAAAGAACTCCACGAGCAAGCCATTGTGATCCTACGTGACAATGAAAAACAAAGCCTCCGTGACACCCTGCTAACAAGACCATACAAGCTTACACCAAACATGGTCGCTATGTTGCTCAAGAATTACTACTCTCACGGATGTGACACATCCCCTATTTTGGAAAAAGCAAGCCAGCTATCCAATCTCATTAAGAAGCAGAAGTAATCTGACATTACTTCTCTGATTAGCAGTGGTCAGCTACGTGGCTAGCCCTGCGATGCGAGCTATGCTTACCCTATTCTACAGCATTGGCGTGCTCGCGGAAGACAAGGTGCTCGTTGCGCTCTTGGAGCGAGCTCACCATATATTTCGACGAGAGGAGGACGACCCAGTTGCCATCCTGATCTCGGGCAATGGAGCATCCTGAGGGTAGCTGCACCTCAGGGGCATCACGATCACGTCTGTGTGGATCAGGTTCTTTCTCATCAAACCAGCGAACCAGTGTCCACGGAGAATGCTCGAGACGGGTCTCGCATTTGTACTCGCTGATTAGTCGTGCCTGCAGCACTTCAAACTGAAGCGGGCCGACAGCTCCTAGCATGGGAACGGCCTGGACACTGCCATGCACGTGGTAGGACTGCGCGACACCTTCCTTCATGAGCTGCTCCATCCCCGAGCGGTAGCGTTTGATATTAGCGGTGTCCTTATTGACGATGTAGGTGAAGCACTCAGGCGTGAAGCGAGGCATCTCATTGTAGACGACCTTGGGCTCACTGGTGAGGGTATCGCCGATAAGAAAATCATAGTTTCCTACAAGGGCGAGGATGTCGCCTGCGTAGGCTGTGTCGAGGGTCTCACGGTCTTGGCCGAAGAGCTTCTGAGCATTACCCAGCCTGACTTTTTTGCCGGTGCGCTGATCGACGACCTGCATGTCTCGTTCAAAGACACCCGAGACAATGCGCACAAAGACGGCGCGGTCACGGTGCCTTGGGTTCATGTTGGCTTGAATCTTAAAGACGAAGCCAGAGAACTGGTCCTCATTAGGCTGAACGAGCTCACCTGCACTCACACGTCCAGCCGGGCCAGGTGCCATTTCCAGAAAGCTCTCGAGCATGTTCTGCACCCCGAAGTTGTTCATCGCACTACCGAAGTAGATTGGCATCTGCTCACCTGCCAGTACTCGCTCAACATCCAGTGGCTCGGTGAGCCCGTCGAGTAGCTCGACTTCCTGTATCACTGTTTCGTAGAGGTCATCACTCAGTGCCTCGCGGACTTTATCGTCCTCGATACCTGCGACTTCGAGTGGGGCTTTGTAGGTGCCGCCTTTCGTTCTCTCAAAGAGGTTTACTTCGGCTTTTTTACGATCATACACCCCACGGAATCGAGGCCCGTCGCCAAGAGGCCAATTGACCGGAGCTGGGGCCAGCTTGAGGACTTTTTCTAGCTCGTCGATGAGCTCGAGCGGCGGGCGCGAGGGGCGGTCCATTTTGTTGATAAAGACGAAGATGGGAACACCGCGACGACGACAGACTTCGAACAACTTCAATGTCTGAGCCTCGATACCCTTACCGGCATCGATGACCATGACCACAGCATCAACCGCCGAGAGCACGCGGTAGGTATCTTCTGAGAAGTCGTGGTGACCAGGTGTGTCGAGTAGGTTGACGCAGTAGTCGTTGTATTCGAACTGGAGCACGGTCGAGGAGACTGATATCCCCCGCTCTTTCTCCATCGCCATCCAGTCACTTGATGTAGACTGTTGTTCTTTTTTAGAGGTGACGCTGCCAGCCAGACCAATCGCTCCACCATAGAGAAGTAGCTTCTCTGTCAGTGTCGTCTTTCCCGCATCGGGGTGAGAGATGATTGCAAAGGTGCGCCGACGCGAAATTTCGCGGGCAGCAGCAGCAGGCACTGCGTTGATAGGAACTGGAGTGGTCAAAGCGAGGAACTGGTAGCTCAAAGCCGCCCCGATGGCAATGGCAATGGCTCAAGGGATGGGCTAATCTGGGTAACAATGACCCAAGCTGAAGCTAAGATAATGACTCGAACAGCAGCTATGACTGGCTTAGCACGTGTGATGTGGATGACCACTCACACTCTAGCCTAGCTCTTCATCGATAAACTCGAGCAAAAGCTCCACAAGCTCATCAATAGCACCAGGGACATCTTCTTCAATCTCGGCTAAATGCTCAGTCTCAGTCTCGGTGTAGTCATTACGATCTTCATTACGCGCACCGCACCAACGACTCGCATTCATCGGATCAACAAGTGATGTAGCTCCAATAAGCTCGTAAGAATTAATAGTACGCTGGTGATCGATGCTGCTCTGCCAAAACTCATGCAGGCAGTCCTCGCTCTGCAGGATCGGAACAGTCTCATAGATATCGAGGACTGCGCGCTCCTCACGGGTAAGCTCGCGATCTCCAGCTTCGCTTTCGAGCTGGTCGATGACGACTTCGATCTTATCTGGCCATTCAATAGGTTCCTGTGCAAACATGCTTCGCGAGGCATAAAATAGGATGGGAGGTTTTGCCAAGTAAAACCTGTATTTGTTTTTCATCTAGCTCGAACAAATTCTGCGCCCAGAATCAGCCTCTGGCTCAGTCGAGACTCATCAACCGCAATCTAGCCTGGCCACTTTTGACCTTGGCAGCCAGATTTACTGGGCCTATAACCTCATAGGTTATGGGTGAAATATAACATTCATAAGCCTATAAGACACTACACACAAAACACACCATGAAAGAAATCAACAAACCGTTCTCCAGTCGCCGCAGATTTATTACTGGGGTGACGTCATTCTTTGCTGTCAGCATCGCTACGCCACACATGTCATTCGCAGACCCAAAAAATAAGGCTAAGGATGACGAAGACGACAAGGAAGAAGCTCCCGAGGAAGAGAAAGCTCAGGAAAAGGAGCCAAAGGAGAGAGCCGCTAAGAAGAAATCTGCTAAGAAGAAAACCGCCAAGAAAAAGGCCGCTAAAAAGGCCGCTAAAAAGAAAGGCCCCAAGAAAAAGGCAGCCAAAAAGAAAGCTCCCAAGAAAAAGGCTGGCAAGAAAAAAGCCCCTAAGAAAAAGGCAGCCAAGAAAAAAGCCCCTAAGAAAGGTTCAAAGAAGAAGAATCCTGAGGATGATGCAACTGAGGACATTGCAACTGAGGAAAAGGACGAGTAAGTGGCCGAGTAAAAAACCTAGTATAAACAAACTAGGGTGACTACCGGGCGCTAATGGTCACTGATCATCGAGCGAACAAATACCTAGTCATCTTTGGCACACATGATAAGCCTGCGAATCATTCGGCTACAACCATGATTCGCATGCTTCATTACTTACGCATTTGTTCCATCCTCTTACCCGCATTCGTTGCGTCCTGCGTCACTCCGGGCACCGACACCATGCGAGCAGAGCAGGCATCGCTGCTCAGTCGTGATCTACAAAGGCTGTCATCAACTGTCAGCCCAAAGGAGGCGGATAAGATGGCAGCTACCGCTATCGAACAATCGATTCGAATCTCAGAGGATTACAAGCCGATCCGTCTTGCTTGGCTCAACAATAGCCTTGTGAATATCGGCCTGCGAGAAAGCGGTCTCTGCTACCACTGGCGTAATGATTTGTTCCCACCCCTCTTCAAGCTCAAATCAAAAACTCTCAAGCTACGACTCGCCACGGCAAACCGTGGCAAATACTTTGAGCATAACGCTATCGTTGTAACAGCCGAGAATCTAGCATTCGAGCAGGGCTTGATTCTCGACCCGTGGCGTGGTGGCGGACGCCTCTGGTGGGGACGTTTTGATCAAGACAAGTATCCCTGGGTATTACTGGATCAGAAGCTCACTCCGGTAGTTTTACGACCCATGCTATTACCCACGGCCAAACCATAGTAACCTAGCATATCTCGCTAAGAGCTCGTTGGGCAGACTCACTGAAGTCTGATTTCACGGTATTGTTTGGCGTGCAATCTAGCAAGAATTGCACACAAAACACCAAGATCTGCGAGGCAGTCATTCACGATTTATTCTATAAGTTAGATGTAGCAACGCACTACATCAAACATCATGAAATTGAATCAAAAAGCGAACAACGACAAACCCCACGACAGACCGTGTGATCAAGAGCAACACGCTGGACACATCATCACGCCCAATTGCATTGCTTTGATAGCCACCATCTCTCTTAACTTCATATGCTGGCTGGCGTTAGCCTGGCTCATTGCCTCGGTTACAGCGATGATGCCGTAAGAGAAGAAGGACAAAGAAAGAAAGTGCTCAAGTTTTACTGCGGCTCTAAGTAGCTGGCGCACTCAGCTAGCGAGCTAATGTATTTACCCCTTCACGGCTGCCACCACAGATATCTCCACAAGGAGCTCAGGCCGAGCCATACGAGCCTCAACACAGGCCCGCGCTGGAGCATATCCTTCTGGCACCCAGGCGTCCCACACCTCATTCATGGCGGCAAAGTCCTTCATGTCACGCACGTAAACGGTAGCTGAGAGCATGTGCTCACGGTCTGATCCAGCTTGCAGTAGTAGCTCATCGACTTTCTCAAGCATGGTCTCAGTCTGATCACTAATACCTTGGCTAGCATCCTTACAGACTTGTCCACATAGGTAGATCGTGTCCTTATGAATAACGATACGGCTCATGCGCTGCTTGGTGTCTTGTCGCTCAATGCTCATGCGTGAATCCATAGCACCATTAGGAGCTAAAGCCCAAGCACGATTAACATTTTGACAGCCCTCCCTTTAAATTTATAGAGTATTTTTTCGATTCTGTAATCCCAAATTATTGCAACTCATTGTAACTCAGCCCAACAAACGAAACATGAAACAAGCACTTAGCCTGATCGCATTCCTTATTTTTACCACTAGCTCTCATGCACAAGAAGACTTCCCCGAGGCTGAGCGCAAAGCTATTGCCGCCGAGGTCGAAGCAATGATGTCGGCTTTCAACAACGGTAATGCTGAGATACTTCTGGAAAAGACACACCCTATTTTACACGATCTTGTCGGCGGTAAAGATGCTTTTGAGAAAGGCGCCATACGGGGCGTAAAGATAATGATGGAGACAGGTATCAAAATCGACTCTCTGAAGACTGAGTTACCCAATAAGCTCTACAAATCAGGCGGAAATTCTGTTTGTTTTGTTCCGGTGAGCTCGGTCATGACGGTTGGAGACAAAAAAATAGCGAGCACCTCATTTATGATCGCGGCCAAAAACAAGGAAGGTGAATGGAAGTATCTCGATGGCACTTTTGTAAAAACAAACCCCGAGCAACTCAGGACTTTCTTCCCAGAACTCCCCAAGGACATCGACATCCCTGAGGTCAATATGGAACAACTACAGTAAGCTGACTTTGCTATCTCCCCCACTCTCCAGAGTGTAGTAGCCCCATGTAGCATTCTCAATTCTCTATTCCCTCGGCGTCCACCATACGTCGAGCTCAGCGCTGAGCTCTTTAACTAGATCGGGGCGAGCTGTGGCGAAGACACCGACGAGAACGGCAAAAAAACTGAATGAATGAAGCATGGTATATGAGTTGAAAGCAGAAAAAGTAAAAGTAGGCGGATGAAATAAGGGTAAAATACAACTGAACTTTCGCCTCTGAGCTATGAATAGGCAATGCTGAATACTGAATGCTGAATACTGAAAGCGGAAAGCAGCAAGCGAGCAGGCAAAACGATCAGGAGCCAAGAACCCCCATTAAATATACTGGCATCGCTACACTGATCATGTAGGCTAACTTATTGTCACTTTAAAAGATTCCGTATTCACTAGTCATTATACTAGCAAGCGCCCGAACGAGTCAGCAACCCCCACCCATCAACCACGATGAAGAAGCACATACGACGTCGTATTATTCGAGCGATTATCTTGGTCTCGCTACTCGCATTGGCTGGTTTTTCGATCAATCCTGCGATCCAACTGGGGAAGGCAATCTCAGGCAACCATCAAACGCGGGACGGATTACCAGCCGGCCACATCGACGATGCAAGTCGCTTAAACCAAACAAAGGTCAGCGAGGTTTGGCACATCCCCGTCGACACTGATGATACTGAAGCACAGATTGCCGAGCTACTCGAACGGGCACAGAAGCATCGTTTGAAAGTTTCCGTCGCGGGTGCCAAACACAGCATGGGCGGTCATACCATCTATCCGGATGGCATCGTCATCGACACCAGTTCCTGGAACGGCATGGAGCTGGACGCTGAACGTAATATCCTCATGGTGCAGAGCGGCGCCCTTTGGTCAGACATCCTACCTTACCTCAACAAGCTCGGTAAGTCAGTGGCCATCATGCAGTCCAACCACTCCTTCTCTGTTGGCGGCTCAATCAGTGTCAACTGCCACGGCTGGCAATACGGCCGGCCACCCATCGCCTCGAGTGTTGAGTCATTTCGGATCATGCTTGCAGACGGCACTATTCAACGCTGCAGCCGGGAAGAGAACCGCGAGCTATTTTCACTGGCACTTGGTGGTTACGGCTTGTTTGGCATCATTCTGGATGTGGAGCTCCGTGTAGTGCCTAATGAGCTCTATCGAATTGAGCAGCACATCGTGCCCGTGGATCAATCAATGGCGACCTTTGATGGTAAGATCAAAAATCAGCCGGGCCTACAGATGGTCTACGCCCGCATGAGTATCGTGCCTGAAGATTTACTCGGAGAGGTCATTCTCAATGCCTTTTACTCTGTGCCTGGCGGCCAAACCGAGGAACTCACAGACCCAACCATGATCGAGCTACGGCGCAGCGTATTCCGCGGCTCAGCAGAGAGTGACTTCGGCAAGAAGCTGCGCTGGAACGCAGAAACGAAGCTGCAACCTACCCTGAAGGACAAGAACATCTCTCGCAACCAACTCTTCAACGAGGGCGTGGAGGTGTTCGAGAACCGCAGCACCGAGACCACCGATATCCTGCACGAGTACTTTGTGCCGCGGCACCGAGCGCCCAAATTTGTCAATACCATGCGCAAGATTCTCAGAGAACACGAACCCAACTTACTCAATGTCACCGTGCGCAGTGTCGAGCGCGATGAAGATACCTTCCTGCGTTACGCGGACCAGCAGATGATCGCCTTTGTCATGCTCTACGTTCAGCAAAGGACGGATGCCGGAGAGCGTGCTATGGAGTCACTTACCCAGGAGTTGATCGATGCCGCCCTTGAGAACAAAGGCCGCTACTACCTACCCTACCGACTGCACGCCACGCAAAAGCAATTTCACCGAGCCTATCCACAGGCCTCTGAGTTTTTCATACTCAAACGCAAGTACGACCCTCAGGAGCTGTTTCAAAATCAGTTCTACCTGAAATACGGAAGCATTCAGCGCTGACATATGTCCACCTCATGCACATTGACAGCTCGTGCTAATCGGCTATCAGTGTGCTCTCCATGATTCAGAAAAATCATCCTTCTTATCCTGTGCTCATCGTCGGTGCCGGGCTCAGTGGTCTCACCTGTGCGCTACGCCTTCACCAAGCGGGTATTCCTGTGCACGTTATCGAGGCCAGTGATGGTGTCGGTGGCCGGGTCCGCACCGATCGGGTAGACGGCTTTCTTTTGGATCGTGGCTTCCAGGTCTATCTGAGTGCTTACCCACAGGCTGGCGAGCTGCTTGACCTAGAGGCACTCGAGCTGCAAGCCTTTGAGCCCGGTGCGATCGTCTATGATGGCAAGGGCCTGAAGCGCGTCATGGATGTTTTCAGAAGACCCCGCTACCTGATCGGCAGTGCGCTTTCTTCGATTGGCAGCTTGGCCGATAAGATGCGCGTCGCGCTGCTGAGGTTCCAAACATTGGGCAGTTCTGAAGAAGAAATTCGCCATCATAAGGATCAATCAACAGAGAGTTTCCTGAGAGAATTTGGTTTCAGTGAGAAGATGATCAACGGCTTCTTCCGATGCTTCTATGGCGGTATTTTCCTCGAAACCGAGCTCCGCACTTCTAGCCGCATGTTTGAGTTCACCTTCAAGATGTTTAGCCAAGGTAGCGCTACGTTGCCCGCGCGTGGCATGGGAAGCATCCCGCTGCAACTCGCCCGCAGACTGCCGGCAGAGACGATCCGGATCAACTCCCCTGCCACCTCCGTGACATGCTCATCAGTGACACTTGCCAATGGCAGCGTGCTGCAAGGCAGCCATGTGGTGCTTGCCACTCAGGCGTCACAAACAAGCGAGCTCATCCCCAGCTTCAGCAGCCATGCCCCTCAATGGCGCTCCGTCACCAATGTCTATTACGCTGCGGACAATTCCCCGCTCAAGGAGGCGATCATCGCGCTCAATGGCAGCAGCAAGGGTCTGGTGAACAATGTCTGTGTCCCCTCTGATGTCAGCCCACTCTACGCACCTGAGGGCAAGTCACTGATTTCTGTATCTCTGCTCGGACTGCACAGAGACGAGCACATCCCCAACGAGGTGAAAAAGGAACTGGCAGCATGGTTCGGTGAGCAGGTCGATGGCTGGCAGCACCTCAGAACGGACATCATCAAGCATGCACTACCTGAGCAAGCTCCTGAGGAAAATCAACAGAACGACACAGAGGCAGACACAGGAGATCAGACTGAGGCGCCAAAAGGATTCCTCAAAATCGACGACATCATGATCTGTGGTGACCACACCACCAGTGCCTCAATCGAGGGAGCGATCATTTCTGGTAATCAGACAGCAGCCGCGCTGTTGGCATCGATAAGAGCATAAAGGTCATGACCTCTTCTGCCGTGGCAGATAAGGCAAACCATATAGCAAACGAGAGCGCGGCTATATTCCTAGCTAAGGTTCATTCATGGTGAACGCCTATCGAGCTAATGTTCTCCAGAGAAATGACCGGCTCGTTCCGTTGGTCTGACTGAGCAAGATCCACCATGACGATGAGTTCCCAGTCGTTTTTTTCATCGGGGTCACAGAGTGTTTGATGAATGCGCCATTGATTCGTTTCCGGGAGTTTTTTGATTTGGCAATGTTTGTTATTACGCGCATCCGGATCGAGCCGGATCCTCATACGGCCATCGTAATAACCGTTCAGCAATTCATCAATACGGGCCGCTGTCCATGGTGTGCCTGTCTCCTTGTTCACCTCAAAGAGATCTAGGAATGAGGCGATGTTATCATGTGAGAGATACTTTACGGCAGTAAAGACGTGGTTGCGCACCAGCCGGGTAAAGGTGAGCTTGTCCTGTGTGAACGACTTTTTCCGCTCGATTGATGGTTCCCTCTTTTCAGCAGGAACGTAGTCGGGGTCGCGCATCATTTCCCATTCATCGATCAGGCTAGAATCAACCGATGTCAGATGCTCTTTGAAATAGGTCTCCGCATCGAGCAGCTCCTCTGTTTTGAGACCCGGTGGCACCGTCTGACTGAGCACTTTATAAACCTCACTGAGATGGCGAAGTAGGATGGCCTCGGACCGTTCCAGCTTGTAGGCCCGGATGTAATCGTCAAAGGACATATAGTCTTCAAACATCTCACGCGCGATACATTTAGGCCGGATGCTTTCGGACTCGATCCACGGGTGCTTGACATGGAAAGCGTTGAAGGTGTCGTAGATGAAGTCCTTACCCGGCATCGGGTGGGTGACTTGCTCAAGCCGGTCCATGCGCTCATCGTATTCGACGCCATCTGCCTTGAGTTCGTTGATCAGTTCGGTTTTCAGGTGATTGACTTGAGCTCTGAGAATGGCCGCTGGGCTCTCCAAAATCGCTTCAATCAGGGAAATGACGTTGAGGGCATACTCGGGAGATTCCATGTCGAGTTCTGGAATGGTCTCGAGGAGATACAGACCGAGTGCCTGGTTCATGGTGAAGTCATCCTGCAGATCAACATGAAGTTTTACCTTCGGCACATTCTCTCCCTGCGCTCGATCCGCCGGTGGGGTGATGGTCAGCACACCACCTCGGACGAGAGCACTAAACATGGAGCGGGCACGCTTCTTAATTTTTTTCTTCGAGGCCTCGGTTTCGTGGCTAATGCTAATGATGCGTTTCAGCTCAGCGCAGCCATCCTCTTCGCTGCGGCTAAGCACATTGAGCATGAGGTTGTGCCGCATCTTAAAACTTGAAACCAGCGCTTCCGGTGCAGAGCTTTGCAGCTTGAGAAAGGTCTCCCGGCTCCATGCCACAAAGCCTTTTTCCGGCGGCTTCTTTTTAACAAACTTTTTCTTTTTTGCGGAGGCTGAGGCCTTGGCTTCGAGTCGGATATTTTCAACGACGTGGGCAGGAGCCTGGGCGACAACGTAGCCGACATCATCAAAACCACGACGGCCCGCACGACCGGCGATTTGTTTGAAGTCTCGGACTGATAGGATTTTAGTACCGGTGCCATCATACTTGCAGAGCTGCGTGAACAGCACCGAGCGGATAGGCACGTTGACGCCCACTCCCAGGGTGTCGGTGCCACAGATCACCTTAAGCAGCCCGCGCTGGGTGAGCTTTTCCACCAGAATTCGGTATTTGGGCAGTAGCCCTGCATGGTGAATGCCGATGCCGTGACGCAGTAATTTACTAATTTCCTTACCATAGGGAGAGCGGAAGTTTGCTTCTTGCAGAGCGATGGAAATTTCACGTTTTTGCTCCTTACTACAGACGTTGGTCGAGAGCAGGGACTGGGCGGATTCAGCACAGGCGCGTTGAGCAAAATGCACGAGGTAGACTGGGGCTTTGTTTTTTTCAACCAGCTCGGTGACCTGTTCGGTGAGCGGGATCTCGGAATATTCAAACTCGAGTGGCACCGGACGCTGTTCTGACTGCACGAGGCTTGTCTCTTTCCCTGTCAGATCAGTGATGGTTTTCTGGAAAAAACTGGTATCGCCAATGGTCGCTGACATCAGAAGAAAACAGGACTGCGGAAGAGTCAGCAGCGGGATTTGCCATGCAATGCCGCGTTCGTGGTCAGAGTAATAGTGAAACTCATCCATGATCACATCATCAACCTTGGCTTTGGCTCCTTCACGCAGAGCGAGATTAGAGAGTATCTCGGCGGTGCAACAGATAATGGGAGCAGATGGATTGACGGTGGCATCTCCCGTGATCATGCCGACGTTTTCCGGCCCGAAGGTGCCACAAAGGGAAAGGAATTTTTCGTTCGCCAGCGCCTTGATCGGAACTGTGTAATACGAAACGCGGCCCTCACACCAGGACTTGTAATGCAGCGCCAGCGCTACTAGGGATTTCCCTGAGCCAGTAGGGGTATTGAGGATCACATTATTGCCAGCAAACAGCTCCAGAATGGCTTCTTCCTGGTGATCGTAGAGATCGATTTCTGACTCGATCAGGAATTCGAGAAAACAATTCAGTATGTCGTCGCTGCTGAATGGGGCTTTAGGTTGGCTGAGCTGCATGGGGTGAGCACCCAAGCTGACCCTCGCACGACCATGGGTCAACGGTAGAGCGCTGAATTGATCCAGAAACAAGCCCCTTCCCTCTCACTCGGTGATCCCAAGGGTTTTCTCAAAATCGACGACATCATGATCTGTGGCAACCACAACACCAGCGCCTCGATCGAGGGCGCGATCATCTCAGGTAATGAGACCGCGGCGGCAGTGCTCAGGTCAATGGACAAATAAAGCCCCACAAAGAATACAATAAAGTATTTGCGCACTCAGATATCTTGCTAATCTTAAAGCGTGATTATTACTGCTGCCGATATGGCCAACATGGAGAAGCTGGAGAGGGTCCAGTTCGCCACCACCTTACCTGGTCCCAAGCCGATCTGCCTCGTTGGCACACGCTCACTTGCAGGGGTCGCTAACCTCGCTCCCTTCTCAAGCATCACCCACCTCGGCTCCTACCCCCTGCTCATCGGCATGGTGACTCGGCCTGATGTGGTAGAACGCAACACGCTGCAAAACATCCTCGATACTAAGTCCTGGACCTTGAATCACGTCACCTCCAAGACAGTAGAACAAGCCCACCAGTGCTCGGCACGCTATCCCGGAGACGTTTCAGAATTTGACGCCACAGGCCTCACTGAGCTCATCCATGAGGGCATCCCCGCACCCTTTGTCAAAGAGTGCCCGATCCGCTACGCGCTCAGCTTAGCAGACATCATCGATATTCCCGCCAATGGCACCAAGCTCATCATCGGTGAGGTCCAGCTCGCCGATATACCAGATGAATCTTACTCCGCCGATGGCACCATCTCCATCAGCGAGCATGACTCACTGGCCTCTACCGCACTCGATACCTACTTCACCATTTCAGAGCACGCGCGCCTTCCTTATGCCAAGGCACCTGATGCCAGCTAAAAAGCAGCTCTAAGCGCCATCTAGGCAACAGTAGATCAATACAACACATTGACCATGAAAACGCCCACGGATCAGCAGCGACTGGCTCAGAGAGTCCAACCAAACTCACCCGTAGTGATGAGGCAAGAATGGTCTCACTTGCTCTTCCTGCACTGGGAGATGGACCCTGCGCTCATCCAAGAGCACTTACCACCAGGGCTCACCGTCGATACCTATGACGGCAAAGCCTATCTCGGCGTTGTGCCCTTCCACATGGACAACGTGCGCCCGTCCTACTGCCCGACCGTTCCCGGGCTTTCCTGGTTCCTCGAGCTCAACCTGCGCACCTACGTGCATGATGAGAATGGTGTTCCCGGAGTATGGTTCTTCGCACTGGATTGCGATCAGTGGCTGGCGGTGAAGCTTGCCCGCGGCCTGTTCCACCTCCCCTATCAGCATGCTCAGATGGAGTCCTATCAGCACGAGGGCACACTCAATTACATTTCAAGACGCAAAGGCTGCGAGCAATCCCAGATCTATCGTTACCCCGCTGAGCTGAGCCACTCAGAGTCCGCAGAAGTTGGCAGCCTCGAGTTCTTCCTGCTTGAGCGTTACCGGCTTTTTAGTGTCGGCCGCAGCGGCTCCATCTACAGCGGACTCGTTCACCACTCCCCCTACCAATTTCAAGAGGTCAACATCACCGACTATTCCACCAGAATGTTTTCTCTCTGCGGATTTGAGGAACCTAACACACCTCCCGTTTCTTCTCTCATTGCTGAGACAGCGCACGTCAACATTCACCCACTCAAGAAGAACTAGTAATGCCACTCTCCCTGACACCCGCATACCACGGCTCACTCATCGCCGATGCACTCTGCATGCCGGCACACTGGTATTACAATCGTGAGGCACTTGATCGTGACTACCCGGATCTCAGCAATCCCGACAAGCCCAATACATTTAACGCTCCACTTCCGCACCACCCTGATAGCATCCTTTGGCGCTCAGAGTATACTGCGCTCAATGAAAAGGGTGAAATCCTACATGACCAGGCACCCTTCTGGGGCCAACGCAATGTCCACTACCACCAGAACCTTGCCGCTGGAGAAAACACCGCAAACTTCAAGCTCGCCAGACTTCTCTACCATCAAGTCACCGAGGCTGGCCACTACTCTGAGGAAGCATGGCTCAATCTCTACATCGAGAAAATGCTCACCCCAGGCTGGCACCGCGACACCTACCTTGAGGAATACCACCGCGGCTTCTTTACCCGCTATGCACAGGGCAAAGACATCAGGAAGTGCGGCATCAAGGATGAGCACATTGGAGGCCTTGCGACCGTGCCAGCTCTGGTGGCTGCTCTTACCAGCGAGGGGCAAGACCGCTGCCTAGACAGAGAAGAAATCAGAAAGACCGTAAAGAGCCACATCACCCTGACTCACAGACACAGCAATGTCTTACGAGCCTCAGACTGCCTCACTCGCTTGCTACTCGATCTCTCCGAGGATATCCCACTGCGTGAAGCCGTGATGCACTCAGCCGGAGACTGGTTCTCCACCAAGCGAGCCACCGCATGGACTCGCCAAGACGACCGCGTCATCATCGGCAGCAAACTCAGCCCTGCCTGCTACATTGATCACGCCTTCCCAGCCTCACTCTACCTCGCATGGAAGTATCACGATGACTTTGATGCCGCCATCACCGCCAATGCCCTTGTCGGTGGTGACAACTGCCACCGCGGTGCTGTGGTCGGCTCACTCGTTGGCGCCCTCGTAGGTAATCCCCATCCAGAGAAACTGGAGAAATGGACTGAGCAGATGCAAGAGATCTAGGAGCTTTAGAAGGCCTGACCGCTCAGACAACTCTGATGCCACCATTCCTCTGACTCACCGTCATTCTGCTGATTAGAATCTAATTAATCAGCAACAGCATCTGTCGCCATGAACCAATCAACGGCGCGGGTTATGGTATCGACATTATCTGCATGGCCATGGCCTGGGATCTTTTCCTGCTTGAGGTCGCACTTCACTTTTTTGGTGAGAAATTCGAGGGCATTATCAATCTCACCAAGAACAGTCGGGTGATCATTCTCACCCCAGAACCAATACACTGGGTGCCCCTTCCACTTGCGATAGCTTTTCAATTGCCCCGGGACCGTCAAATAGTAATTAGCGCAACGAAAGCACAAGTGCGTGAATTCTTCATGAAAGTTCATCGCATACCATGTGGCATAGCCACCGCCACTATAGCCGGTATGCATTACCTTGGACTTATCGATGTGAAATGCATCGTGTACCTTCATCAGAATATCCTTCATGACGTCCTGTATTTCCGTATGAGAACTCGCATAGGATGGGCATACCACAATGATGCCGTGCGCATCGGAAAACTTTGGCCACTTCACCATCTCGCGCTCACCGGTCTGGTTAGCTCCGTGTCCGCTGATGATTAGAGGAACAGCCTTGGTTCCATCATAGCTCTGAGGGACATAGATTACATATTTACCGTCATCGTACTCACCCTTGGGGGACTTATAAACACTCTGCCCCGGCTCGGTGGAGATTCCATATTTAGATGTCTTTGGAGTTAATGCCGCTTTGGCGAGCTCTGCAGCATTTGCTGATTCCTCCCAAGTTTTAAGAAACTCTTGGTCAGCATCAGAAAGGGAAACAATAGGCACTAAAAACGTCTTACGTCCGACCTTCAGCTGCACCTTGTCACCTTTGAGTTCAAGGACTTCTGCATTGATTGTCTTACCAGCCTTATTGGTGAACGCACGCGCTTGAACGCCAACAACACTGCATAGAAATAAGGACAAAGTAAAAGCGAGCAATAACGAGCATCTCATCTATCAAATAATCTGCTAGAAGCCCTTCTGCATGACAAGAGTATTTTAATGATACTGCACTATGCATCGAATAACTCGGCTCACAATCCACGGGCTAAGCACTATCCGACATCAATTCACAATTCAAAGACTGACCCCTATCTTTTTGTTTAGCAAACCCTCCTCAACTTTGCCAGTCAACCTACATAGCAACACCAAAATCAGCCCCCCTTTTCTGTGAGCTAAGACATATGGCCGAATAAAAAACAGATTAAGGAAGACCCCAAAGCACCACGAAAATCAAAGAAATAGCCATAGCTGATGATTTTTAAACATCCACTTATTCTCTCAAAGTAATCACTGGTTGTTCTACCCATAACTCTCTAAGGCCATCTGGAGTTTGGGCTAATTTATTTTCTTCAAAAGATGTTAAATTTATAGCTACCCAAGTATTATATTCACGCAAGAAAAGTGTTTCCCCATCTCCTGATATATATAAATTGATTTTATCAAAATTAACACCCTTTCTTATGTTATCTATTTTATTCTGATTTCCAACAAACATAATATCACTACGCCTGTTTGTTATATCTTCTAAGACCATGATGTATCCATTATTGAATTTTTGGCTTATCAAAATATTAGCCCAATGTCTATCATCAGCCTTTCTCAAGAACATAAAAATTAACAGTAATGACAAAAGCAATCCTGCTACAACACCTAACCCAAAGACTAATTTCTTATTCATAATTCATGTGGTATTTAAAATGGAAGATCAAGGACTGACCCCTTTTTGAGGCTCATGAGAATGTTGCAATGATTATTTTGCCACTTTGCCCTTGGCGATGAGGCCGCCGACGCGACCCCTTTTACAAAATCAATCCAAAACATCACTTGATTTCAAGGTCACATCTCGTCCCTCCCTGCCCTCGCTATGCCCTGGTCCTTCTCTGCGGATTATTTTCACTAAGTCAAAATCATCGTTAAAGTAACAAAAATTACCATCTCTATCAAAATAATACATCACTTTTACCCACTTTCTGCTCTTCATATCATAGTGAGAAACTTTAACCGTCGCCCTGCACAGCATATCTTTCAGTTCTGTCTCGGGAGGTAGGGCGACCCAAAAAGAATATAAACTCAATTCAAGATCTTCAGCCGTTATATTCCGAGATGGATTCTCGACTTTTAGCTCGGTGAACTTTTCTCGTATCAATAAAAACTCAATGGTTACATTGATTGAATCATGATCTTTTTTTGATTTGAGGACGTAGGGTGACAAGAATATCAAGAGCCCTACTACCCCCCCTATCAATACAACCCATACGATTTTGTATCTTTGCATTCTCATAATTATCGTCATCTTTTCCGTGGAGAGGGAGGCTTTTATGGGGTAAATGTGTCATCAGGATATTTAAATTTACAGCTAATATCGCGACCATTGTTACCGCGGCACATCACATGATACATCGCACCAGGGTATTCTATGCGTAACGGCCTCGCCACCCACAACATCCAACCCAATCATTGACCCTATGTAACACAACGAAGTGCAGCGGCTGCATCAGGCGCAGTGATGTGGTGAGGAACGAACCGCTAAACGAAGCCAC
>ENA-UOYH01000153-UOYH01000153.1-marine-metagenome-genome-assembly--contig:-NODE-153-length-31953-cov-3.720009_pt1 | contig 31953 bp, 33 predicted proteins | sample MGYA00238175_ERZ767261 | MGnify/ENA primary metagenome ERZ767261 (study PRJEB28946, sample SAMN06267185) | marine metagenome | isolation source: Columbia River Estuary | place: USA:Columbia River Estuary...
CCTGTCATTGTAACTAACATTGATAGATTATTTAGATCTGATTCGATGGAGTTGGCAACAGATGGGTATTGAACTTTCACCACCACCTTTTTCGAACTTCCTTCATCATCATTATTACTAATAGTTGCAAGATGAACTTGACCAATAGAAGCAGCAGCAAAAGGCAAATCAGTAAATTCCTCAAATTGACTTCTCCAATCCTTCCCCAATTCCTCTTCCACCTGCACGTCCAGCATCAAAGTCAGCCTGATGTCCCCCATGAATTCCTCCACCAGTCATTCCACCTTGAGAAGCTCCGCCGCCTCCGCCTGCGCCGCCCATTCCAGCATGTCCGTATTGATCGTAACGAGCTTTCTTATTGTCATCACTTAATATCTCATATGCTTCAGCTGCTTCTTTAAATTTAGCCTCTGCTCCTGTATCATCTGGATTCTTATCAGGATGGAATTCAATAGCTTTCTTTCTGTAAGCCTTTTTAATTTCAGCAGCACCTGCCCCTTTATTAATACCTAATATTTCGTAATAATCTCTTTTAGCCATGTCTTAATTTTATTGCCCAATAACTACTTTTGGAAAACGAATCACTTTTTCTCCTAAAAGATATCCTTTTTCAACTATGTCGATAATTTTTCCTTTCAAATCATCACTAGGTGCCGGTATTTGAGTAATAGCCTCGTGGTTGTCAGCATTAAAAGTATCACCTTTTTTAACCTCCATAAGCTTCAACCCTTTGTGCTCCAATGTTTTTATCAATTTCTGATAAATTAACAATACACCTTTACGTAATTCTTCAGCTTCTTTATCTTCATCAATGTGGGCTAATGCGCGCTCAAAATCATCAAGAACAGGCAGTAAGGTTTTCATAACATCCTCACTAGCGGTTGAAAACAATTCTATACGCTCTTTTGCTGTGCGCCTTTTATAATTTTCAAACTCTGCAAATAATCGTAAAAACTTATCTTTTTCTTTCTTTATTTCAGTCTCAAGTTTTTCCTCCTTCGTCTGTTCTTCTAAAACTTGCTCTTGCGCTTCATTAGCTTCTGCTTGAGTTGATTCAACTTGCTCGTTTTCTATATCTTTTTTACTCATGGTAAATTCAATTTTTTCAATCTTAATTTTAGTTGGCAAAAGTACTGCCAATATTATAAAATTGTCATAATGTCATTAAAATAATTTTAATTTTTTTTTTGATGATGAATGTCTAATTTCGTAACATGACCACTAAAATATTTTAAAATAAAAAAGAATTTTGCAACAATCTTATTTATTACTGCTTTAATTAGTTTTGTTACATGATGTAAAGACAAAGCAAAAGAAGCTAAGACTAAAGCTGCTGAAGAAGTTGGAGAAATAGTAAATTCTGATGTTTATGCAGTGAATAAAGACGGCTCTACCATTGAATGGAAAGGGTTTAAGCCTACAGGATCTCATAAAGGAACTATTTCTACCGAGCGCGGAGTACTAGATCTTGCCGATGGAAAAATTGTTGGTGGTTCATTCCTAATTGATATGACTTCTATCGCTGTTACAGATATTCCTGCTGATGATGAAGACAATGCTAAACTTACTGGTCATTTAACCAGTGCTGACTTTTTTGACGTTGAGAAATACGCAAGTGCTAGTTTAACTGTGACTGGTTTAGAAGACGTTGATGGAAAAATGACGCTCTCTGGTAATCTATCACTTAAAGAAGTGAAAAATAATATTACCTTTCCTGTAACAGTAAGCAATGAAAATGATGTAATCACTCTTAGCAGTGAAGCTTTTACTATTGATAGAACAAAATGGAATGTGCAATATGGCTCAAAATCAATTTTTGATAATTTAGGTGATAAATTTATAAATGATGATATTGAATTAAAAATTATGGTTAAGGCTGCTAAGTCGTAATTAAAAAATTAATTTTTTTTCAAAACCACTTTGTATAAGCAGAGTGGTTTTTTGATTCTATAGAAACTTGAGTTTGAAAGAAACAAAGAAATTACCCCAACAAATTATTCAAAGCAGGTTCCAAATAATTAAACTTAAAAAGAAATCCTTCATCAGCTATTTTTTTAGAACTCACCCTCTGGCTTTCAAATAATAAAATATGCATCTCGCCTAAAACCAGTTTCATAAAAAACTTGGGGATATTTGGCATAAACAGTGGCTTATGCAAAACACTTGCAGCAGTTTTTGTTAATTCGCTATTAGAAGTGGGATTGGGAGCAACACCATCGAATACTCCACTTAAATTATTTTGCAACACATACAAAAATAGATTTGCTAAATCTTGAATATGAATCCATGATTGCCATTGTTTTCCATTACCAAAAGCGGCTCCTAAACCAAATTTTATGGGTTTAACTATTTCCATTAGTGCGCCACCTTTATTTGAGAGCACCAAACCAATTCTAATTTTTGAAACGGTAATATTTAATTTTAAAAATTCATCTGAAGCCTGTTCCCAAACTGAAACGACTTGCCCTAAAAAAGATGAACCAATTTCGTTGTGAGATTCGTCATAATAATTAATTAATGAATCTGGATAAATTCCAATAGCACTTGCTGAAACAACTTGTTTTACTGTGTGAGTTAACTCCTTTAAAGTATTTACTAATAACGCTGTAGTTTCGGTTCTACTAGATAAAATTTCTTTTTTGTAGCTCGGTGTCCAGCGTTTTGAAACCGTGGCTCCAGCTAAATGAACAATAGCAACAACCTCTTTAAAACAATCTGCATCAATTTCCTTTGCTTTCGGGTTCCAGTAAAAACCTTTATAATTTTCTTCTTGAACAATCTTGGATTTACTGGTTGTTAAGTAGTTTACTTTTATGTCTTTTTCATGACAAAGCTTCACCATTTCCTGACCAATCAGTCCTGTTGCACCCGTTATTAAAACTCGCATTTTATTTTTTTTATAAAGTTACAAAATGACTTAGGTGTTTACTAGGTTTTTATATTAGGTTTAACAGAAATTCTTGGTTTCGAATTATTGATTGAAAGCAGCAAATCATTATGATAAACAGATTGCCAAAATTCGACTGCGCTCAGTACAAGCTGAATCACTCTGTAGTGACAATTAAAAATCTACTTTGTCGCTCGTAACATTTAACTCCAAAATTATTTTATTTGAGTCGTTGAATTTCACGCTTCTTTGCAAGCGCGTAACATTTCTCGTTTGCCTGGAGGACCAGGAAGCCTGTCAACAGTAAAACCAACAGCTTGCATAGCTCTTCGAACACTACCTTTTGCTGAATAGGTAACTAATACGCCATTAGTTTTTAAAGCCTTATACATGATTTTAAATATACTTTCTGTCCAAAGTTCCGGTTGTACTCGAGCTCCAAAAGCATCAAAATAAATGATATTATAAGCTTCTGTATCATCGATTTCAGAAAAAAATTGCTTTCTTTTTATTAAAGTGAAACCATCACATATTTGATGTTTCTCTTCCCAAGATACATTATGAATGGTTTTAAAGAGCTTCGCTCTGTTTCCTGCATTAAGCGTTTGAGTATAATTCAATGCATTAATTTCATCTGCTAAAACAGGATACCCTTCAACTCCCGTATAATCAATGTTTGATTTTAGTTTTTCGGTTTCTAAAAGCGTTATAAACGTATTTAAACCAGTGCCGAAACCTATTTCTAAAATGGATACTTCAGAAACCGTTTTATACGATTCTGAAAAACCTTCAGAACTAATAAAATGATGTAAGCCATGCTTTATAAACACATGATACGCTTCTTGAATGGCGCCATGTTTAGAATGGTATTGCTCATCCCATTCCGGAATATGAATGGTTGATGAACCATCGGCCGTAATAATAATTTCTCGTTTCATGTGAGTATTCTATTTTCTAATTACGCCACATGTAATACCAATAATGATAATAATTAAGTAAAAAAACATATGTAGGTTGTTTGACTTATTTGACAACTAAAACACCATCAGCCTCAAATGAATAAGTTCTTTTGGGTACTGTAATACTAGCTATTTCTTCTGCGGATTTTCCGGAATCCTCAGCGTAATGTCTTTGTTCATCAATTGACACTTCTTCCACAAAAGCTTGTCCATTTATAATCACCTTTTTTCCTGTAATATCTTTTGGAACAAAAAAACCATAATCTTTAAATTTCACCATAACTTCATTCTCATCATCTAAATTTAATCGCATCCAACAACCTTTTGCTTGACAAACCTCATGCACTTCTGCTATTATTTTTGAGTTTATACTGTCTCCAGCCTTCATAATTTTATAATGTGCTGCCATAGAACTTGCACTAACGGCATCATCAGCAATAATTTCTTTGCCAAATGAGGCATATTCTATTTTTTCAACTTTTACTGGATTTACAACGGCATCTTGACTTTTATTTTTGCAAGAATTTAACATTAAAATACAGATAATTACTAAGGTAATTGACTTCATGGTACAAATATTTCAATTTTAAATGATTTATGTAAATATACCGCTTTTTTAAAAACGTTTTTCTTTAAATTTGTATCACTTAATTACAAGACTTATGAATACTATAATCAACGATATAGAGATTATAAAGGCTAAAACCTCAAAAATCAACGACGTAGATTTTGAGAATTTAAAATTCGGACATGATTTTTCTGATCACATGTTAGAATGCAATTATAAAGATGGTAAATGGCAAGCTCCTAAAGTGATGCCTTACCAACCTGTAGTTTTAGATCCGTCGGCTAAAATTTTTCATTACGGCCAATCTGTTTTTGAAGGCATGAAAGCTTATAAAGATGTTGATGAAAATGTCTGGTTATTTCGTCCATTAGATAATTTTAAACGTTTGAATATTTCTTCAAAACGTTTAGCTATTCCTGAATTACCAGAAAGTTACTTTATGGATGGTTTAAAAGCGTTGTTAGAAATTGACAAAGATTGGATTCCTAAAAAAGATGGAAGTTCTTTATACATCAGGCCATTTATATTTGCGTCTGGAAATGGCTTTCATGCGTCTCCTGCTGATGAATATAAATTCATAATATGTACAGCACCTTCTGGAGCCTATTTCGCTGGAGAAGTGCGAGTTTTAATAGAAGAAAAATATTCACGTTCTGCAAATGGTGGTGTTGGTTTTGCTAAAGCTGGTGGTAATTATGCAGGACAATTCTACCCCACACAATTAGCTATAGAAAAAGGCTATCAACAAGTGATTTGGACAGATGACAATACACATGAATATATTGAGGAAGCAGGTGCAATGAATATCTTTATTCGTATAAATGATACTTTGATTACTGGACCAACTAGTGACAGAATTCTAGATGGTATTACTCGTAAAAGTATTATTGAATTGGCTAAATCGGAAAACATCCCTGTTGAAGTTAGAAAAATAAGTGTTGCTGAAGTTGTTGAAGCGGCTAAAAATGGTTCCTTAAAAGAAATGTTTGGCGCCGGAACAGCAGCTGTAATATCTCCTATTGCCGGATTTGGTTTTAAAGATAGTGACTACGAGTTACCAAAATTAGATGACACATATGCTAGCTTTTTGAAAAAGCGCATTACAGATATACAAACCAATAAAGTTGAAGACCCATTTGGTTGGCGATATGCAGTTAAATAATGAAATAAAAAAAGCAGCCAAATGGCTGCTTTTTTTATTTATCTAAAATAGATTGAATATTCGGTTTAAAATAATTTGGTCCTTTTAGCACTTTACCATCTTCACGGTAAATAGGCTGTCCATCCGCACCAAGTTTACTCATATTACTGCGCTGTATTTCTTCAAACACTTCTTCAATTTTGTGTTGCATACCATGTTCAATAATAGTTCCGCATAAAATATAAAGCATGTCTCCTAGTGCATCGGCAACTTCAACCAAATCATTGTTATTAGCAGCATCAAGGTATTCTTCATTTTCTTCACGCATTAATTTGTAACGCAACATGTTTTTAGCTAAACCTAAATCCGCTTTAGGTGCTTCTCTGTGTCCTATTTTAAATGCAGTATGAAATGCTTTTACAGCTTCTATTTTATTCTTCATAAATATCTATTTTTTCATTTCCTTGCTAAGTACTGAACTTGTTTCAGTAAAGAGGGAAATCTTTTAAGGGTTTTCATTAAGTTTGCATAAAAGTAACTATATGTTTAGTAAAGGTCAAATCATTTTCGGAATTATCTTCTTTATTGTCTTTGCTATTATAATTGCTTACACCTACCGCAAAGATTACAAACTCCACAAACGTTTTTACAGCGGTAGTATTTGGGTATTAATGGCCTTCATCTTTTTTATCCTATTTATTGCTGCTATTAAGTTTTTCTTTAAGTAATATTTTTATTTTACCGTTTCCTTCTATAAATGAACTAACTATTTATTTTTTCATATTCATATTTTAACGCTTAATCATTAATCTGCATAGATGCTTTTTAAATTGAATTTATTAAACACGTTTTATTTTAAAAACTTATATTTAGGTATATCTCTTTTTAAAATAAAAGTTAAAAACAAAACGGATCATTACGCAACAAATTAAAAAACAACCGTTTATCGATAAAATTTTCAACCAAAAACATAAATATCCTCAAAAGTGGGTATTTTTTTATTCGTTTAGTTGACTTAAATTGTAAAAGTTACTCAGAACACCTAAATGTTAGCTCTAAAAGGAATTTTAGAAACTAATAATACTATAAAATTGAAGGTCGTGCGATATCAGAAGAAGAAATCTTATACTATTAATGAAGCAGTAAAAGGTATTACAAGACATAAGGAAGCTGTAAACGCTCACATTTTCTTTTTCAACCTGGTAGATATAAAAAAAACCAGAACAACATTAATACTTTAGAAGAAAGAACATTGTTAGTTATACAATACATTGTTAACGTTGAAAAGTCTAAACATATAGCAAAAAAAGTAAACTTAAGCACATTCACCACAGACGCATGGAAAAAATATTCAAAAAAAAACAAAGTTAATTGGTGCGGGAAAGCTTATGGAATATGATATTCTAGATAACTTAAGAGGCAATAACCCGAAGTATAGACTAATAAAACATTTTTTTACGCAACCTTTTTTAAAAAACTGCATCTAGTAAATAAGTAATCTTTCTAAAAATGAATATTTTATTAATTATAAGTACTCTCATTGTTGTTAATATACTACTATTGGTGTTTAGTGTAAATAAAAAAACGGATCCTTAAATATATTATTTTGACGATATTTTGGTGTTTTTTAAATGTATTAATAAATCCAAACATTTAAAATATCATGTAAATATTTCTAATTATTACTTTTCAAATTACTCTTAACAGTTTTCTTTTTTAGTGTAAATAAAAAAACAGAACCTTAATTTAAGATTCTGCTTTTTTTTATCACTTTCTTTAAATTTTAATTTACTTCTGGCAAGAAACTATAATGCATACTATAATTTAACATTTGACTAGAGAATGTTTCTGGCTGTGTAACTTTCACACTGGTTATTTCACCCTCTTTATCTTTTTCTGCCACTAAAACAGGATTTACAAAACCACTATAAGGTGCCGAATTAAATTGCTTATTTCTGTCTAAAACCTCAGCATGAATTTCTTGATCTACTTTTACGCCATATCCCTCAACTAAAGCTTCAACAGCCGCATAATCACCTTCAGATTTTATACGTTGAGTCTCACGCAATAATTGACCAAATAAATCATGTAATTTTTCATAATCAATTATGTTAAAATAAGTTTTTCCATCGCGTGTTACTTTTTCTATAACATGATCTGCTTTTCCTTTTTCAAACGCCCAAGCCGAAACCCATTGTCTGTTACGCATGTGAGCTTCTTCAACATCATCACCTAAATTTAGTCGTATTAATTGAGTCATTAAACCATTTCTAATATATCCATCGTAAGCAGCCATCCCAATTGCTTTCCAATCATTTACTAATCCTAGTTCTTGTAATTTAGGATTGTATAAATAATAAAGTCCAACTAAATCTGCACGACCTTCTTCAAGTGTTGATGCATAGTTTTTTAGCGTTTCTTTGGTCTCTCCTACTCCAGGATTTAATTGCCCCGAGGCATGACCGATAACCTCGTGTAATGCCGTATGTAATTTGTCTGCTAATTGCCCATGTTCTTCTTCTAGTTTTAATTCTTCCTCATCATGTACAAACTCCTTTAAACGACCAGTACTACTTGCATTATTATAAGCGTGAGTGATATTACCTAAGGATACAGATTTACTACCAACTTCAGCACGAATCCAGTTAGCATTTGGTAAATTCACACCAATTGGCGTACTTGGTGATGCATCTCCAGCTTCACCTCCTACATTTACAACTTTGTATGTTACGCCAACAACATTTTTCTTTTTATGGGCGTCCATTAAAGGGGAATTATTTTCAAACCATTGTGCGTTATCTGATACAACTTTCATTTTTTGAGACATATCAAAATCATTAATCTGCACAATAGTTTCATAAGACCCGCTATACCCTAAAGGATCATTATAAACTTCAATAAAACTATTTATATAATCAATATTACCATCGGTAGCAGCTGTCCAAGCCACATTATAATCATCCCAAGTTTGTAAATCGCCTGTTTTATAATAATCAATTAACAAACCTAATGCATCACCTTGGGCGTCATTTTCAGCAACACCTTTTGCTAATTCTAACCATTTTATAATTTCGTCAATAGCTTCACCATATAATCCTCCGGATTTATAAACACGTTCTTTTAAAACACCATTTTCTTTTACTAATTGCGAGTTTAAGCCATATGATAAAGGCTTTTTAGGATTTGGTGATTTCTTCGTTTTATAAAATATCTCAACATCCTTATTAGTAACATTTGGTCCATAAAAATTTATGGCAGACAGTGCCACATTATCTACAGCTTTGGCTTGATTAACCTTTTTCGAATCTTGATTATTAAATATAACTTGAAATGCTTCCCCATCAAAAGTGGTATTAGTCGCAGCTAGTAATTGTTTTAAATAATCAGAAGAAAATTCTGGTTTTATTTTATCGTTTGAATAATGATGATGAATCCCATTACTAAACCAAATCCGTTTTAAATATGTTTCGAATTCCCCCCAACTATCAGAAGATTTATCACCTTCATAATTTGTGTAAACATTTTCTAATGCTTTTCTAATTTTTAGATTGTGTCTGTAATTTTGATCCCACATAATATCTCTTCCAGACAAACCTGCCTGAACAAGATAATAAACCAGCTTTTGTTCTTTTAAAGTAAGTTTTTCCCAACCAGGTATTTGATATCTTAATACTTTGATATCAGCAAATTGCTCTAAATTATAATTAAATGAAATGGTTTCATTTGATGCCATATCATCATTATTATTCTCGGACTTCTCATTACCACACGATAATAACATAGTGGTAATTAACATTAAATTTAAAATTGATGTAAATTTCATTGTATTAAATTATATTTAAATTATTGAACAAAAAAATGGTAAAAAGAACCTTACGATTATTGATTTTATTACAAAACAAACTTTTATCTATCGATAATTGAATCTGAACACAACAAATGTAATAATTTATTAATCGAAAATTAAAAATGATTATCTTTGATATGTATAATTTCAAAATAAAAAAATGAAAGCTCTCAAATACATTTCATTCTTATTACTTATTGTTATTATTGGAATGTCTATTTATATTGCTATTCAGCCTAACGAATTTGAAGTTAGTAGAACAAGGACAATAAATACACCTGCTGCAGTGCTTTATGATAATGTTATAGATTTTAAAAATTGGGAAGCTTGGTCCTCTTGGGCAGAAGCAGACCCTGACATGAAAATTACACTTTCAGAACAAACAAAAGGTGTTGATGGCTCGTATTCTTGGGAAGATAAAGATGGTATAGGTACTATGAAAACTATTGAAGCTGTGCCAAACAAATCTATACAACAGCAAATGCAATTCACAGAGTTAACTTCAGATATTACATGGATTTTTAAACAAAATAAAGATGGCTCAACAGATGCCACGTGGACTATTTCTGGCAAAGATTTACCTTTTGGTTTTAAAGCTTATACTACTGTAATGGGAGGCATGGAAAAACAAATTGCACCGCATTATGAGCGCAGTTTAGAAAAATTAGATAGTATTGTTGTTGAAAGCATGAAGAAGTATAGTATAACCGTAAATGGTATTAGACAGCACGGTGGTGGCTACTATATTTATAATACAACGTCTTGTAAAATATCTGATTTGACAAATAAAATGCAAGAAATGATGTCTAAAGTTGGTATGTATGCCAAGAACAATAATATTAAAATGGCGGGAGCTCCTTTTATAAATTACCATAAATGGGATGAAGAGAATAACGCAGTAATGTTTTCATTCTGTTTACCTACAACTGAAAAAGTAATTTCTTCTGAGCCTGATATTTTAACAGGGCAATTAAAACCATTTAAAGCTATTAAAACTACTTTAAAAGGTGATTATAGTAATTTGAAAGAAGCTTGGGAAATAGCATCAAAATACATAAAAGACACAAATTTAGAAGAGTTATATAATTCATCAGCTCTTGAAGTATATCAAACAGATCCTATGAATACACCAAATCCTGCCAATTGGATTACCGAAATATATATTGCCGTAAAATAATGAAACAACTTCTATTGGTTTTTGTTGGCGGTGGTTTTGGTAGTGTTTTACGCTATGCTATTGGAAAATATTTAAACAGTGCAGAAACAGGTATTCCTTACGGTACATTTGCTGCCAATATTTTAGGAAGTTTACTTATTGGTATTATACTCGGTTTAGCTGCTAAAAATGATACCCTCTCTCAAAATCAAACCTTGCTTTTAGCTACTGGTTTTTGCGGTGGCTTTACAACCTTTTCTACATTTGCTTACGAAAATCATCTGTTTTTAAAATCTGGTGATTTTACAAGTTTTGCGGTATATACCATTGCAAGTTTTGTAATTGGATTTTTAGCTGTTTTTGCTGGGATGTACTTGGTGAAATAATCACTTGACTTTGTAGAAATTTTCAACTAACTTCGTTTAACATCCGATATAAAACATTAAAACGTTTGCGTATCAGAAACGTTCTCCAAAAGCCTTAACACCAGCTTCAATTCTAGTTTTTAAATAATTTTTTCTAGGTACAATTGGGCAAGAATATTTATCATTATAGGCACAGTAAGGATTATAGGCTGTATTAAAATCAATTTCCATAGTATCACTTTCCGGGATTCTTACATCAACGTAGCGTCCGCCACCATAACTTTCTAGTCCATTAGTTTCATCTAAAAAAGGTAAAAACAAATAGTTTTCAAAACCTTCTTTTTCTATTAAATCCTGATTTTGGTAAATATTCAATTTAAATAATTCACCCTTTAAATTAAAAGTTAATTCACCGTATTTTACATAAATAGGTTCTCGGTCTGTTGTGGTTTTCATTTTAAAAGTCTTCTCATTCGGAGTCCTTTTAAAATTCGCTTTCACTATAAAAGTAGAATCAAACTTAAAAAAATCTAAGCCTTCAAAGTTTTTCCTATCCCTATCTTTTAATGGGGATTTAGTGGCATCTCTATAATCTGCATTAAGCTCTCTTTGAAATTCAGTATCACCTTTAATAGCCCGTTTTTTTTCAGAACAACTCAATAACAATATTAAAAGAGCACATAAAACAAATAGGTTTCTCATTAGTTTTGAGGATTAAATGAAGGCGTTATATTAGTTTGATAAGATTGCATTAAATCATTAGAAAAGTTATTAAACGTAGTTTCATCTGTAAATGATTTAATTTTATCAGGGTCAAAATTCCCTTGTAAATAATAGGCAGTAGTTTCAGTTTCTGTACTATTAAAAATTATCACATCGGTTACTACTGCTCCTAATTCTCGTACTGATATAATACGTGTATTGTCCGATTCATTTTTTCTAAATATATCTGTAAACCCACTCTTAGTTACTGCGCTCATTTCAGCAATAAGATTTTGACGTCTTAAGACATCTATTTTTTCAAACTTTATATATTTAAAATCTGAAATATTACCAATAGCATGTTTTACTTCTGGCGAAATATTGCTTAAAACGGCTTTCATAAAATTGGGCACTTGAAATGATGTCGCACCCATATCTGCCTTATGGTTATTGTAAAAACTCTGAAAGCTACTACCGCAGGACATTAGCAAAAATCCTAAACTTATTACTAAAACTATTTTCTTCATTTTAAAAATTATTATTGTAAAAATACAAGTTAAATTTATTTTACATAGATTTGAACTTGAAAAGAAGTAAAAATGCATAATAGTGTCACTATTTATAAAAAGCCATTTAACTCTTGTTATAAGACAGGAAGTTGGGCTCGTTATATATTTTGGTGATGTTTATATAAAATATTACAGTATATAAAAAGTCCGACTTCACAGTCGGACTTTTTATTTTTAGTCAAATAACAGCTTCTAATAAAAATATAAACGTGAACAATTAGAACTAATGAACCATTCATAAAGTAAACATTTATTACCAACTAAAATACTATATGAATGCAACATGTGACATTTAAAAAAATAAAACGAAACCACATGAAAACACTATTTAACAATTACTTAAACACTTTTAAAGGACTTTCTAAAGAAGTATGGTGGCTTGCTTTAATTACACTTATAAATAGAGCAGGAACCATGGTTATTCCTTTCTTATCTTTATATCTTACTGAAGACTTGGAGTTTTCGTTGAGTAATGTAGGTACCTTAATGGTGTGTTTCGGGTTGGGATCTGTAGTTGGTTCTTGGCTTGGTGGAAAATTAACAGACAGTATAGGTTATTACAAAGTAATGGTAAGAAGCCTTTTAAGTACCGGTATATTATTTATAGGCTTACAATTTTTAAATACATTTTATGCTTTGTGTTTAGGCATATTTTTGGTGATGCTTGTTGCCGATATGTTTCGTCCAGCAATGTTTGTAGCATTAAGTGCTTATAGCAAACCAGAAAACAAAACACGTAGCGTAACACTTATTAGATTAGCTATAAATTTAGGATTTTCAGCAGGTCCAGCTGTTGGTGGAATAATTATTACAACTTTAGGTTATACCGGTTTATTTTGGTTAGATGGTATTACATGTATACTTGCGACAATAGTTTTGATTATGGTTTTAAACCCAAAAAAATCGATAGTATTGGATGATATTATTTTGACTAATCCTGATTCGGCTTATAAAGACAAAGCATTTACAATCTTTTTGATTGCCATGTTTTTATTCGGAATTATCTTTTTACAATACTTTTCTACATTGCCAATATATTACAGAGAAGTGCATGTGTTAACAGAGATAGAAATAGGATTATTATTAGGTGCCAATGGATTTTTCATTTTCTTGTTAGAAATGCCTCTAATTAAATGGTTGGAAAATAGTAGATTTTCTAAAACAGACCTCATGATATTTGGTGCTGTATTAACCGCATCAAGTTTTATCATTTTAAATATTACAACTTGGTCTGGAATATTGATTATTGGTATGTTTTTAATGACTATTGGAGAAATGATAGCCTTTCCGTTTTCAAATGCATTTGCTATGGAACGCGCTAAAAAAGGAAACCAAGGTGAATATATGGCATTGTATTCTATCGCTTTTTCTATGGCTCACATATTTGGACACAAGGCTGGTATGCAAATGGTTGATGGCTGGGGATTTGATAATACTTGGTACATGATAACAGTTATAGGTGGTTTCTGTGTGCTTTTATTACTTATTTTAAAAAGCCATTTAAGTTTAAGAAAGCAATTAGATTAGAATAATTGAACTAGCTTTAAATACAGAAAAAGAATATTAAATGTCTAGTAATGAATTTAAACCAAATCACTATTCCATCTTTTAATCTTGAAAAATCTGTTGAGTTTTATAAATCCTTGGGATTGCATATTAATGTAGATGTAATCCCAAATTATGCAAGGTTTTGAATGGCCTAATGGAGATGCTACATTTTCAATTCATAAAGTAGATGAATTACCAAACGGTGCTGGTATCACTATTTATTTTGAATAAGAACACCGAATGAATGGGTTTCTAAACTTCAGGAAAAAGGTATTAAATTTAATCAGTTAGCTGAAGATAAACCATGGTTATGGCGAGAGGCACATTTAAAAGAACCACATAGAAATAGTATCATTTTGTATTATGCAGATAAGAATAGAAAAAATCCGTTTTGGCAAATTCATTAAACACACTATTATTTTATTGGAACAACCTCTTTCTGTTTTACAACTCTCGATAAAACAATTTGTGTTTTTGATTCTCCATAACTAATTAATTGATCTATGAAAGCTTCAAGATGATTTTGATTTTTTAAAACTACTTCCATAACGATATTTTCATCACCAGTAATTCTGTAACAATTAATTACCTCATCATAGGTTTTTACCTTATCTAAAAAGGGTTTTAGTTTTCCCATGAAGGCTCTTAAAGTTATTATTGCTTTTAGTTGATAACCGATTTCAAAAGGCGATACAATAGTTTTGTAGCCTTCTATAATGCCAAGATCTTCCATCTTTTTAATACGTTCCGAAACGGCTGGTGAACTTATCCCTACTCGCCTACCAATTTCTGCATTAGATAGTCTTGCATTTTTCTGTAAACACTCTAAAATTTTACTATTAATCGAATCTAAATTCATTTAAAGGAGAATTAACTAAAAATAATTAAATTTTAAGGCAAATATACGTTTTTACTTTAAAATCTAAAGTTAAATCTCATTTGTTGTGAGTAATTTTGATAAACTTGCTGAAGCAAATAGAACATGTTACACAATACCCCACTAAATCTATCGGAATTACCGGTTTATCAAAAGGCATTAGAGATTTTTGCCTTATCTCAAAACATATCTACGTACTTAAATAACGACCTATCTAATTTAAAATTTGATGGTTCTGAGGATAATGATATTTATTTTTCTGGAGATATTATTCAGCAATCTGTATCGTTAGTTCCTGAAATTATGAATGCTGAACTGGAGCGTTACTCAGAAAAAAAGCATAAACATATTGATTCTCTTAAGCGACTAACGAATAAGCTCTACAAAAACTCTTATAGATTAGAACGCTCAAATAGCAATGGAAAAGATTTTTTACCAATTCTAAGAAGTGAATTGAAAAAATTCAAAAAGCTTCAGAGCTCCTGGATGCTGACTTTATAATACTTTTTAAACTAGATATTTTAGTAAATTATCACCCCAACCTTCTTGCAATACATTGATACCATATTATGAAGTTACCACTCGCAAGTGTATCAAAATAAACTTAAAAATAGGTGCTTAACAAATTAAGCAAAGTAATCTCAAGGGACTTTAAATTAAAGCTATACAGAAAAACAGTCCATAAAGATTCCGATTTAGAGCCTTGGATAAGCGATTCACACGCTTTTTCTGAAAAAGAAAAAGAGGTTCTCTGCTTACATGTTTCTTCTATACTGTCCTCCTACTTCGAACAACGCATTTGTAATTTGCCCTAATGAACAAACTTTACAAACCTCCATTAATGATTCGAAAATATTTTCATTGCTAACTGCTCTATCCTTAAGATCTTTGAGTAGTGCCTCAATATCATTTGATTTATGAAGATTTTCTAAAGTCTTAATTTGAAATTCTTTTTCTTCTTCGGTAGCTCTAATAACTTCCGCAGGTAAAACTGTAGGTGACCCTTTACTACTTAAAAATGTATTCACGCCTATAATAGGGAATTCTCCATTATGCTTTAATGTTTCATAATACAAACTCTCTTCTTGAATTTTAGAACGCTGATACATGGTTTCCATAGCACCTAAAACACCTCCTCGTTCTGTAATTCTATCAAATTCTAATAAAACAGCGGCTTCTACTAAATCTGTTAATTCTTCAATAATGAATGAGCCTTGAATTGGGTTTTCATTTTTAGCCAAACCTAATTCTTTATTTATTATAAGCTGAATAGCCATGGCACGTCTTACAGATTCCTCAGTAGGCGTAGTTATTGCTTCATCATAAGCATTAGTGTGTAATGAGTTACAGTTATCATAAATAGCATATAATGCCTGAAGTGTCGTTCGAATATCATTAAAATCTATTTCTTGAGCATGCAAACTTCTACCCGAGGTTTGAATATGGTATTTAAGCATTTGTGCTCGCGCATTAGCACCATATTTATGTTTTAATGCTTTTGCCCAAATTTTACGTGCTACACGACCAATAACTGCATATTCCGGATCTATACCATTTGAGAAAAAGAAAGATAAGTTTGGTCCGAATTTATTGATATCCATACCTCTACTCAAATAATATTCCACGTAAGTGAAACCATTTGACAATGTCAAGGCTATTTGTGTAATAGGGTTTGCTCCAGCTTCTGCTATATGATAACCAGAAATAGACACTGAATAAAAATTACGCACATTATTTTCTATAAAATATTCTTGAACATCGCCCATTAAACGTAAAGCAAATTCCGTAGAAAAAATACAGGTATTTTGTGCTTGGTCTTCTTTTAAAATATCTGCTTGAACCGTTCCTCTAACTTGTGCAATTGTGTTCTTTTTAATTTCTGAATATATAGCTTCAGTCAATACTTGGTCTCCTGTTACTCCCAAGAGCATTAAGCCTAAACCATTATTTCCCTCTGGTAAATTACCATTGTATTTAGGACGTTCTTTACCTATATAAATCTCGGTTATTTTAGCTTCAACCTCTTTTTCTAAACTATTTTCTTTAATATAAATTTCACATTGTTGATCGATGGCCGCATTCATAAAAAACCCAAGTAGCATTGGAGCTGGTCCATTAATAGTCATACTTACAGAGGTCATTACATCTGCTAAATTAAAACCTGAATAGAGCTTTTTAGCATCATCTAGACAACAAATAGACACCCCTGCATTTCCAATTTTCCCATAAATATCTGGACGATAATCAGGGTCGTTACCGTATAGTGTTACACTATCAAAAGCAGTAGATAAACGTTTTGCTGGCAAACCGGCACTAACATAATGAAATCGTTTATTTGTACGTTCTGGTCCACCTTCGCCTGCAAACATACGTGCAGGGTCTTCACCTGTTCTTTTAAATGGATATAATCCAGATGTATAAGGAAACTCTCCAGGAACATTTTCTTGTAAACACCATCTTAAAATATCTCCCCAAGCTTGATATTTTGGAAGTGCCACTTTAGGAATCTGAGTATGTGATAAGGATTCAGTATGAGTTTCTATTTTAATTTCTTTATCTCTAACCTTGAAGGAATAAATAGGGTTCTTGTATTTATCTACTTTTTCATTCCAACCTAGAATTATCTCCCAATTATATGGGTCTAGGCCAAGCTTAACTCTATCAAATTCTCCCACTAAAAGCCTAATGAAATCTTTATTTTCAAAGGACTCAACTGATTCAGAATCAATACCTGATTTATCTAGTTTTGGTAAATTATCAATAACCGATTCTAATGTTTTATATATTCCATAAAGCTTTTGAGTGACTTCAACTTGTTCATCAGCCTTTTTATCATATGCTCTATTACTTTCAGCTATTTCAGACAAATAACGTGTTCTAGACGGCGGAATAACAAAAATCTTTTCACTCATTTCATTCGAAATGGTGAACGTTGATTTTAAATCTGAATCTATTTTTTCAACCAATTTATCCATTATCGCTTTATAAAGCGTGTTCATTCCTGGATCGTTAAACTGAGATGCTATAGTTCCAAAAACTGGTAAATCATCTTGGTGTACATCCCAAAGACTATTGTTGCGCATGTATTGTTTTTTCACATCACGCAAGGCATCCAATGAACCCCGTTTATCAAACTTATTAATAGCTACCAAATCTGCAAAATCGAGCATGTCGATTTTTTCTAATTGAGTTGCCGCACCAAACTCTGGAGTCATTACATAAAGAGATACATCTGAATGTTCTATAATTTCGGTATCACTTTGTCCAATCCCTGAAGTTTCTAAAATAATCAAATCGTATTCAGCTGCTTTTAAAACTTCAACCGCTTCATTTACATGCTTCGATAAGGCCAAATTAGATTGGCGTGTTGCTAAACTTCGCATATAGACCCTTGAATTATTGATAGAATTCATTCTAATTCGATCACCTAATAAAGCGCCACCCGTTTTTCTTTTAGAAGGATCAACCGAAATAATCCCAACTGTTTTCTTAGGGAAATCTACTAAAAATCGCCTAACTAATTCGTCAACTAAACTAGATTTACCTGCTCCACCAGTGCCAGTGATTCCTAATACTGGAGTTTGTGAGTTTTTATTCTTTGAGTGAATTTTATCTATCGTATTCTTTGCTGTTTCTGGAAAGTTTTCAGCAGACGAAATTACTCTTGCAATAGTTTTTGAAGTTTTATTTTTTAGGTCATCTACTTCAATATCCAATATATTTCCAATAGCAAAATCAGACTGTTTAACCAGGTCATTTATCATGCCTTGTAAACCCATTTCACGACCATCATCTGGTGAATAGATTCGAGTAATTCCATAATCCATCAAATCTTTTATTTCCGAAGGTAATATTACACCGCCACCGCCGCCGAAAATCTTAATATGCTCAGAGCCTCTTTCCTTTAAGAGATCATACATATACTTAAAATATTCATTGTGCCCGCCTTGATACGATGTTAAACAAATGGCATTCACATCTTCTTGAATTGCTGTATTTACAACTTCTTCAACACTTCTATCATGACCCAAATGTATAACTTCTACTCCGGTAGCCTGAATAATACGTCGCATGATATTTATAGAAGCATCATGTCCATCAAAAAGTGATGCTGCAGTTACAATTCTGACTTTATGTTTTGGCTTATAAGGCGCTTGTTGGTTCATTCGTAAAGATTATTGAATTTAAGTATCGCAATTTACGAAATATTCAAAAAAATAAGGTGTTTGCAAAAGATTATATAAAATTTATATCAAGACTCCTTCTTGAATCATTTTTAAACTAAATTTATCTCCGAATAAAAACTACTAATGAACAAGATTACGATTTTAATTCACTGCAAAGACAGACCCAATATTATTGCATCGGTGACCAATTTTATTGCGGAAAACGGAGGTAATATTATCTATATAGATCAGCATGTAGATAGAGAACAAGATATATTTTTTATGCGTTTGGAAAGTGAGTTTATATCAGACAACTTTTCTACTAGTAATTTTAAATCTGTCTTTGAAAGTGATTTGGCCAACAAATTTGAAATGAAATGGCGTATTTACTCATCTGAAAAAAAGCCCAAAATGGCATTATTCATATCTAAATATGATCATTGTTTATATGATTTATTAGGGCGTTATAATTCTGGAGAACTTAATTTAGAAATTCCGTTCATTATAAGTAATCATAATGATTTAAAACCAATTGCTGATAATTTTAAAATACCTTTTTATTATATACCAGTGACTAAAGATTCTAAACAAGACGCAGAAGACCAGCAATTACAGTTACTAAAAGAACATAACATTGATTTTATAGTTTTGGCTAGATACATGCAAATTATATCAGGAAAACTAATAAATAAGTACCCAAACAAAATAATTAATATTCACCACTCCTTTTTACCTGCGTTTGTAGGTGCTAAACCTTACCATTCTGCTTATAAGAGAGGTGTGAAAATTATTGGAGCCACTAGCCATTATGTTACTGAAGAGCTTGATGCAGGACCAATAATAGAACAAGACGTAACTAGAGTCACGCATGCTCATGCCATTAGTGATTTAATTGCAAAAGGACGCGATTTAGAAAAAATTGTTTTAGCAAATGCCGTTAAGCTACACGCAGATAGAAAAGTAATGGTTTTTAATAATAAAACAGTTATTTTTTCTTAACCCAAAATTCTTAATAACTAAAATTTATATTTGTTTACATATAAAATCCAAAATCATGATGCGTAAATTTATAGCTTTTCTTTTAATATTTAATCTGTCTTCATGTGCTGAATTGCAGCAAGTAGTGAATCAATTACCTCAGGGAGGAGTACTTGGTAACACAGAAATAGCCTCAGGTTTAAGGCAAGCTTTAGACTTTGGTATTGACAAACAAGTTACCAAACTTACCCAAAAAGACGGTTTCTTTAAAAATGACTTAGTTAAGATATTATTACCTGAAGAACTTGGTAAAGTTGATAGAGCATTAAGAGATATCGGACTTAGTAATTTGGCTGATGAAGGCTTAAAAGTACTTAATAGAGCTGCTGAAGATGCTGTAAAAGAAGCTACTCCTATTTTTATTAATGCAGTTAAGGGCATTACGTTTGACGATGCGAAAAACATTTTATTAGGGAATAATGATGCGGCAACACAATATTTGACTTCTAAAACACAAACAGCGCTTTATGCTAAATTTAACCCTGTTATAAAAAGTTCATTTAGTAAAGTAGGTGCAGATGATATTTGGAATAATTTAATAAATAAATACAATAGTATTCCATTTACAAATGATGTAAACCCAGACTTAACAGATTATGTAACCGGCGAAGCGTTAAAAGGAGTTTACACTATGATTGCTGTTGAAGAAAAAGACATTAGAACAAAAACAGCTTCTAGAAGTACAGATTTACTAAGAAAGGTTTTTGCGCTTCAAGATTAAATTTAAAAAAATATAAGATTTAAAACCGAATATTTATTGTTCGGTTTTTTTATCATCCATCATAAGTAATTATGGGTGTAGTATATATTCCTTTTTTAGCACGTATTTAAACATAACATATTCTAAATGAGGTTTTTAACAAAAAAACAACTCTATAACTTTCTCTTCTTCAATAAAAAAATGCATATTTTAGTACTAGTTCTTTACATATAAAATAAACCGAATTGAAAAAATAAAGACTCACCAAGATAAACTTAACTCAAAATACAAGAGGCTTATAGAGCAAGATTATAATTTTAGACAAACAGATTCGGCGTTAAGTGATATTTCAGAATACAAAGCCATCAAGCTACTCAACAAACTAAATAGGTTGAAATACCTGCAAAGAGAAACGTATCAATCTGCTGTTTGAATTTACTTAATAATTATTTTTGTCTTCAATCACATCTAAATGAGAGGTTTGCACGTATTTTAAATATAAGAAAGAACGTTATGAACAAACAATTTTGTAGAGTTGGTAAAATTAAACCCAACCTTGGTAAATCAATAAGCTTGAAAGAAGTAGAAAAAAGAATAGCAAATTTTGTAGACGATACTACTAAAACTCATTGTTCTGAAGATTTAAACGGAGCGTTTTAAAATAAGCAAACACCTTTGTAAGTCTCGAACCATACCAAGAAAACATCTCTCCATCAACTAATACAATAGTTGCATTGGGGTAAAAGTCTTGTAACTCCTTTTTATGCACTTCTTTAAAAGGAAAGGGTTCTGATGACAGTAAAACAACCTCTATATTTTTATTTGTAGAAAATTTAGAAATTTCAATTTCTGAATAACGTTCTTTTTTTGAATAGCTGTTTTCAAACTTATTTATCTTCAACAAATAATTAATAAACGTATTATTCCCAGCAATCATCCATGGGTTTTTCCAGATAAAATAAACGACTTTTAAAGTTGGCTTACTTTGAATAAACTCTTCAAAACCACTAAGCTCCTTTTTAATTTCATCTAATAGTGCTGAAGCCTCTTTTTTTCGATTAAAGATGTATCCATATTGCTCAATTAATTCTAAACTATCGTTGATATTATAAATATCCGAAACATGAACATTACAAATTGATTCACAAACTTCAACAATTTCTTTGGTGTTTTCTTCTTTATTGCAAAGAATGATATCTGGTTGAAGGGCTGTTATTTTATCAAGATGAATCTGTTTTGTACCACCAACCATTGGAACATTGGTTTTAATATGATGCGGATGCACACAGAATTTGGTTACACCAACTAAATAAGATTCCAAACCTAAATCACATAATAATTCAGTTTGACTAGGCACTAATGAAATAATGCGTGTTGGAGTTTCTTTTAGATAAATAGTTCGATTAAGTTGGTCTTTGAAGTTTTGCATGTTATTGAGAATTACAATTAACTCAAAATAGCTTCCATCTCTTTTTGGAGTTCCTCAGATTTTTTAGCTGCAGCTTCAGCAAAATCAGTCTGATTTGATGCATAAATAATACCTCTTGAAGAATTAATCAATAATCCAACACTATCGTTCATTCCATATTTACATACCTCTTGTAAATTTCCGCCTTGAGCACCAACACCAGGAACTAGCAAGAAACTGTCTGGAATAATTTTTCTAATGTCTGCTAAATACTCCGCTTTTGTAGCACCAACAACATACATTAAATTCTCAGTGTTCTTCCACGTTTTTGAGGTTTCTAATACTTGCTTATAAAGTTCCTTCCCATCTACCGTTTTTGTTTGAAAATCAAATGCGCCTTGATTAGAAGTTAACGCTAAAAGAATAGTGTGCTTATCTTCAAAAGCTAAAAATGGTTCTATGGAATCTTTACCCATATATGGTGCAACTGTTACAGAATCGAATGCTAAATCTTCAAAAAATGCTTTAGCGTACATGGTACTTGTATTACCAATATCCCCACGTTTTGCATCAGCAATAGTAAAAATTTCTGGATGCTTCTCGTTTAAGTAATTGATTGTTTTTTCCAAAGCTCGCCAACCCTTTATGCCATATGCTTCATAAAATGCTGTATTAGGCTTGTAGGCTACACATAAATGATGCGTTGCATCAATTATAGCTTTATTAAAAGCGAAAATGGGATCGTTTTCTTTTAAAAGATGTTCTGGAATTTTATTTATATCCACATCTAATCCTATACATAAAAAGGATTTCTTCGTTCTAATTTGCTGAACTAATTGGCTCGTTGTCACCTAGCTTATTTTAAATTTGATCACTTCCAGCCTTCAACTTTTCAGTATTATCAGCTAATTGTAACTCATCTATGATTTTTTGAATATCACCATTTACAATGTTAGACAAGTCGTAAAGTGTTAATCCAATTCTATGATCTGTAACTCGTCCTTGCGAATAATTATACGTTCTAATTTTAGCACTCCTGTCTCCACTGGTCACCATGGTGCCGCGCAAAGCAGCATCTTCTTCTAACTTCTTAGCTAACTCTAAATCGTATAAACGTGAACGTAAAACTTTAAACGCTTTCTCTTTATTTTTATGCTGCGATTTTTGATCTTGACACTGTGCTACCAATCCTGTTGGAATATGTGTTAAACGCACAGCTGAATATGTTGTATTTACAGATTGACCTCCAGGACCTGACGAACAGAAAAAATCGATTCTTACCTCTTTAGGATTTATTTCCACATCAAACTCTTCAGCCTCAGGAAATACCATTACTGTTGCTGCACTGGTATGCACACGACCTTGAGTTTCTGTTTGAGGCACACGTTGTACACGATGTACACCTGCTTCAAACTTTAACGTTCCGTAAACATCATTACCAGTAACTTCAAACTGAATTTCTTTAAAACCACCATTAGTCCCTTCACTAAAATCAACCGTATCTACTTTCCAGCCTCTTCCTTCACAATATTTAGTGTACATTCTAAACAAATCGCCTGCAAAAATACTGGCTTCGTCTCCACCAGTTCCAGCTCTTAATTCTACTACTGCATTTTTAGAATCTGTAGGATCTTTAGGAATTAAAAGCACTTTTATCTCTTCTTCTAATTTGGGAATACTTTCTTTAGCTTCATCATATTGCATTTTAGCCATTTCGACCATTTCTGCATCACTACCGTCTGATATTATTTCTTCAGCTTCAGCTAAATTATTAGTAAGTTCTAAATAAATTTCTCGCTTATCCATAAGAATTCGCAAGTCTTTATACTCTCTATTTAGATCAACATAACGTTTCTGGTCTGTAATGATATCGGGTTGAATAATTAAATCACTAACCTCATCAAAACGCTGTTTTACTATTTGTAATTTCTCTAACATCGGCCTTTATTAATTGGAAACCAAAAATACGATAATTTATGTATTTTCAATGACTACAAACACTTGTAATAATTCATTTCTAAAAATATTATCACCCAAATGGCGTTATCATAAATACTGATGCAACAATTGTTTTCTATATTAGTTTTTTACAGACCCTTTATTATTTGGTCTTTAGCCATAAACATGCTGCTTTCATTTATAAAAATTGAAATCATTACTATTCTAATCGTTAAACTCTTACTTATTTTTTCTTTGTGGCATTTTTTAAATGAAACTCATACAAAACGAAAACTTACTTTTTATAAAAACTTGGGTATTTCTACATTAAAGTTATTTTCTTTAGTGTTTGTTATTGATGCTGTTTTTTCAATCCCTTTCGTTATTCTCTTAAAAGAGTTTGTTTAAAAATCATTAAACTAAAAAAGGAAGCCAAACGACTTCCTCTTTTATTTATATAAATTTAATATTAACCGCACTTAGAAGAACCACAATCTTTGCAGGTTAAACATCCTTCTTGATAGATTAAATTTTCAGATTTACAATTATCACACGCTTGTCCTTTGGCTTTCGTACCATCAGCTACATAACGTTTTAAAGCTCTTACCACTCCATTTTTCCATGTATTAATAGATTCGCTATCTAGTTGCAAGCTATTAATTAAATCTACAATTTTATCAATTGGCATGCCGTGGCGCAACGTACTTGAAAATAATTTAGCGTAATTCCAAAACTCTGGATTAAACTTATGCGATAAGCCTTCAATGGTGGTTTTATAACCTCTTGTGTTCTTGTATTGAAAATCGTAACGAGAGCTACCATCTTCATTTCTGTTTTTTATGATTAATCCGTTATTTACCCAACGTGGGATCAAAATCCCATCTTCATCATCAGCTAAACCAGTAAAAACCTCATATGGCTTATCATCGATTAGACCAATAAACGCAATCCATTTTTCTTTATTATTTTGAAAACGAACCACATGAGCTTCCAAAACTTGTGGACGCTTTTTCGGAAAGGCTGTTAGCTTTCCATTGTCTGTATCTTCCTTTTTATCGTCATTGGCAATTAAAACACCAGAACGCGAACCATCTCTATATACTGTAACTCCTTTACAGCCTACTTCCCATGCTTTCATATATAAATCGCCAACCAAATCTTCTGTAACATCATTCGGTAAATTAATAGTTACACTGATTGAATGATCTACCCACTTTTGAATAGCACCTTGCATACATACTTTACTCAACCAATCCACATCGTTTGAGGTTGCTTTATAATACGGCGACTCTTTAATCAATTCGTCAATCTCCGCTTGTGAAAAGTTTTTTGAGCTATCAATACCATTTACTTCCATCCATTGTTTAAAACGATGATGAAACACAACATACTCTTCCCATGAATCCCCAAGTTCATCAACAAAATCTACACGCACATCATTATCATTCGGGTTTATTTTTCTTCTTCGCTTATAAACAGGCATAAATACAGGTTCAATACCAGATGTGGTTTGCGTCATTAAACTGGTCGTTCCTGTAGGAGCTATTGTTAATAAGGCTATATTACGTCTACCATATTCTAGCATTTCATAATATAATTGACTATCCGCTTCTTTTATCCTTTGAATAAACGGATTGTTCTTTTCACGTTCCGCATTGAAAATTGAAAACGCACCACGCTCTTTAGCTAAATGTACCGAAGATCGATATGCTTCAATGGCAATTGTTTTATGAACTTCTAAGGAAAACGCATTACCTGCTTCACTACCATATTGGATACCTAAAGCCGCCAACATATCTCCTTCTGCAGTTATTCCAACGCCTGTTCGCCTTCCTTCTTGAGCTTTTTGCTTTATGTTACACCATAAATTACGCTCGGTTAATTTCACTTCATCTACCTCCGGATCTTCGTCAATTTTCTTTAATATTTTGTCAATCTTTTCAAGTTCTAAATCGATAATATCGTCCATAATACGTTGCGCCACAGCTACATGTTTTTTGAACAAATCGAAATTGAATTTAGCTTTTGGCGTAAACGGATTATCTACATAAGAAAATAAATTAATCGCTAGCAATCTGCACGAATCGTATGGGCATAATGGAATTTCGCCACATGGATTTGTAGACACGGTTTTATATCCTAAATCCGCATAACAATCTGGCACCGATTCATTTATAATAGTATCCCAAAATAAAATTCCTGGTTCAGCAGATTTCCAAGCATTATGTACAATTTTTTTCCATAAGGCATTCGCATCAATGGAATTAGACACTTTAGGGTTATCACTGAATATTGGATATTTTTGAGTGTAATTAGAACCGTCTTTAACAGCCTTCATAAAATTATCATCAATTCTAACCGATACATTGGCACCTGTCACTTTTCCTTGCTCTAATTTGGCATTAATAAAATCTTCTGCATCTGGATGATTAATGGACACTGAAAGCATTAGTGCTCCTCTTCTTCCATCTTGAGCAACCTCTCTTGTAGAATTAGAATAACGTTCCATAAAAGGTACAAGTCCTGTAGATGTTAATGCCGAATTTTTTACAGAAGAACCCTTTGGACGCACATGTGATAAATCATGACCTACACCTCCCCTGCGTTTCATAAGTTGCACTTGCTCTTGGTCTATTTTCATAATACCTCCATAAGAATCAGATTCTCCAGAGTTACCAATCACAAAACAATTTGATAATGAACCTATTTGAAACGGATTCCCAATTCCTGCCATTGGGCTTCCTTGAGGAACAATGTATTTAAAATCTTTAATTAGATTAAAAATTTCTTCTTCTGATAATGGATTTGTGTACTTGGTTTCAACTCTAGCAATTTCCTTAGCAATTCGCTTATGCATATCATTAGGAGTTAACTCATAAATATTTCCCTCAGAATCTTTAAGGGCATATTTGTTTAACCATACACGAGCGGCTAGATCATCATTTTTGAAGTATTTCAGAGAAGCATTAAAGGCGTCTTCTGAAGTGTAAGTTTTGGAAGATTTTTGGGCAAGTTTTGTATCCATTAGTAAAAGGGAGTTTTAAGTTTAATAGATTAATTAACAGTACGTAAATAAACTATAAATGTACAATTTAAAACATAATAAAAATCATAAAGTTTACACGTGAAACACGTTAAAATACTGATATTTATTGTTTTAATAATTTATCAACATAAAAAAGTTAACAAATTTTTAAATTAATGTTAAATTATATTTTTAGAAATCTACAGCAAAACCAACTCCTAGAAATTGCTTCCACTGCACTTTTGCCCCTGCCTCGTCAAATTCGCCTTCAATGCTTGTTGGTGTTTGTGTTTTTACATCATCGTCATAACGTAAATGAGAACCCAAAGTAGCCCTAACAAAAGAATTTACCTTAAAATCAAAATCTATCCTCCAATCCAAATCTAGATTTCCGAAGTTATTAATGTAATCTGAATAGAGACTGACTTGATTTTTTACATTAATATTTTCTGCTAATTCCATTTCGTAACTATTAGTAACCAAAATACCAAGTTCTTCTCTGAATCGTTCTCCTGGAATAATAACATTTCCATCTGTGTCTAAAACTGCTGGACGAACTCCAAAAGAACCTGCGTTGGCAAGGTCTTCATCCAAAACAAACGTCGCTTTTAGTGTTAACGGGGAGAAGTAAAAAGAGAACTTATCTATATTCTTCCCATATTCCATACCACAACCTAAAAATAAATACCCTGGTGCGAGTAATCTAGAAATAGGCTCATCTTTATTTGGATAGTTATATCCATTTGTTAACTGAGTTCTAAAGTTAAGTCTTGCAGAATAAAACCAATTTGATAAACTATCGGGCTTGTAACCCATGTTAGAATTTATCTCAATTAAATCATCGGTTTTTCTAAGTTCTCTGGCTTCTTGCTTATTTACACCATAACGAACTTCTACATTGTTCTTCCAAACAAAAAACTTGTCTCTATAATCAAGCATAGATTTTAATCCCAATAAACCAGAAATAGAATTACTACCTCCAGAATTCCAATTGACAAAAGCAACCTCATTTAAATCAAATGATGCCTTATTTTTTTGAGCCCATTGGGGCCCCGTGTATTCTAGTTTTATCTCCTTTATGTAAAGTGAATCGGGTTGAGCGTTTGAAAATTGAAAACAAAGACAAACTAATAAAAACAGTAAATACTTCATGGTTGTGTTAGGTAATTTCAAAACTCTATCTTCATCAAAAACTCTTCACATTAAATGAAAAAAGAAATAATTAATAGTTAAACTCTCCAAACTCTGATTTTATTGTTAGCTTTTTTGTTTTTGAAGCCTCTACTCTACCAATAATCTTAGCATCAACATTATAGGATTTTGAGATTTCTATAATATTTTCGGCTATTTCGGGAGACACATAAAGTTCCATTCTATGGCCACAGTTAAACACTTGGTACATTTCTTTCCAATCTGTTTTTGATTGCTCCTGTATTAATTTGAATAATGGCGGAATTGGAAACATATTGTCTTTTACAATATGAAACTCATCAACAAAATGAAGAATTTTTGTTTGAGCACCACCAGAGCAATGCACCATACCATGTATACTGTCGCTATTATATTTTGACAGTATATTTTTTATTATTGGTGCATAGGTCCGTGTTGGAGACAACACTAATTTACCAGCATCAATTGGAGAATTCTCAACGCTATCTGTTAATTTAACACCTCCAGAATACACTAATTCTTCTGGCACCGAAGCATCAAAACTTTCAGGATATTTTTTTGCTAGATATTTACTAAACACGTCATGACGTGCAGACGTTAGCCCATTACTTCCCATGCCTCCGTTATACTCTTTTTCATAAGTGGCCTGTCCGAAACTTTCCAAACCTACAATAACATCGCCAGCTTTAATATTTGCGTTATCTATAACTTCGCTTCGTTTCATTCGTGCTGTTACCGTAGAATCTACAATAATAGTTCTAACCAAATCACCAACATCAGCAGTTTCTCCACCAGTAGAATGAATGGTTACACCAAAAGATTTTAGATCTTCTAGTAATTCTTCTGTTCCATTAATGATTACTGAAAGCACCTCACCAGTAATTAAGTTTTTATTTCTTCCTATGGTTGAAGACAACATAATATTGTCTGTTGCACCAACACATAACAAATCATCAATATTCATGATTAAAGCATCTTGAGCTATACCTTTCCAAACTGAAACATCTCCAGTTTCTTTCCAATACATGTAAGCTAACGAGGATTTTGTACCTGCCCCATCTGCGTGCATAATCAAGCAATACGCTTCATCATGAGTCAAATAGTCTGGAACTATTTTGCAAAAAGCTTTAGGAAATAATCCCTTATCTATATTCTTTATAGCATTATGTACATCCTCTTTTGAGGCAGAAACACCTCGAAGTGCATATCTCTTGCTTATATCTTGGCTCATGGCTTTGTTTTGAGCTTCAAAAATAAGAATAGTTATTTAGTTATTGTGAATTATTGGGTTTGAATTAATTATTGAGGGCCCACTTATTGATTCTTTTTTCTTTTTATCATCTCTGAAGTAATAATTGATTCCAAATCCGATACGCCAGAACGCGTCATCTGAACTTCCAAATTCTTTACCATCTACTAAGTCGCTAAACACATAATTATAATCTGTAAAAAGTTTTAGTCCGAGACGCCTAGTTACAATATACTCGATACCAAAACCCATTTGAGTTTTGATATCTGACTGCTTGAAATAATTTGAAGCATTTAAGCCTACACCCGCAAAAACAAAAGGTGAAAAAGGCTTGTTTGGCATAAGTAAACCTTCAACATTAATATCAAAAGACATGAATCCATTATTAGCAATATCCTTAAAACCTAAATTAAATTTATTGTAAGTGAAATTAACATTTAAAAAGGGGTTAATAAATCTTTTGTACCCGATTTGACCATAGAATCCGAATATTGGATCAGGAAAATCCCCGTTAATAACCGCTGTTCCGACGGACGCGGTAATGACATTATTAGCTCTGTTCAAGTTAAAATATGAGTCGGATGTATTTTTGGATTCACCCTTAGTTTGAGAATAAATCATTCCTGTGGAACTCATCAAAAATATTAGAAGTGTTTTTTTTAAAAAAGAAATTAAAAACTTCCTACAACTCTACCCCAATTCTAAGGTTTTTTTAGCCACAGATTCAGACTCTATTAAATTGCAACTTCAAAAATCATTCCCAAATAAAATACACATAAGAAACAATGTTTTAGTTAGAAATGAGCCTGAAGGAATACAAGAAGCCTTAATAGATTTATATGTTTTATCTTATTCTATTAAAATAATTGGATCTTATGATAGTTCTTTTTCTGATGTTGCATCAAAAATAAATAACACCCCTCTTGTTTTACCCTATTAATTAATGAAATCTACTAAAGTGTCCATTCTCACCACCGTTTACAACCGCGACAAATATCTAGCAGCTTGTATAAATAGTGTTTTGGCCTGCTCTTACCAAGATTGGGAACTTATCATTGTAGATGATGTATCTAGTGATGGTTCTGTTGCTATTGCCAAAAGCTATGAGCAAAAGGATGCTCGTATAAAGGTGTATGTTAATGAGAAAAATCTAGGTGACTACCCCAACCGCAACAAAGCGGCATCTTATGCGAAGGGCAAGTATATAAAGTACCTTGATGCCGATGATTTTATCTATCCTCACGGCCTAGAAATTATGGTCCAGACCATGGAGCAGTTTCCTGAGGCCGCCCTGGGCATATCTCAAAAAGTGGTAGAAGATGTAAAACCCTATCCTTTTGTAATGAAGCCAAAAGAAACCTTTACCCGTGAGTTTTTAATGCGAGGTGTTTTAGGGCTTGGACCAACAGGAACCATTATTAGGCGTGATGTTTTTGAGACATTAGGCGGTTTTACGGGCACTCGTTATATTGGTGATACAGAAATGTGGTATAAAATAGCATTAACATATCCTGTGGTTAAAATGGAAGATGCCCTTGTTTTTTGGAGACAACACGATGATCAAGAAATTACAAAAGGGCATGATACTCATTTTTATTTAGAACATAATTACAATCACTCGCTGAACACCTTAGAGAATCCTTTAATGCCTTTAAGTGCTAAAGATTGTATAATAGCCAAACAGAAAATTAAAAAACGATTTGCTAGAGCTATTCTGCGATTGCTGCTAATCGATAGAAAATTTAAAACAGCTTTTAGGATTATGAACTCATGCAGCGTTTCGTTTTTTGAGCTCTTAAAAGTTTCTTATAGTACGTCAAGTAATGAATAAAGTGTCCATTATTATACCACTGCATAATGCTGTAGCTTTTGTAAATGAAGCTATAGATTCATGTCTAAACCAAACCTATGCCAATATAGAAGTTATCGTGGTTGAAAACGGCTCTAAGGATGGTAGTTGGGATTGTTTGCAAGGGTATGAAGATTCTCGTTTAATAGTCCACCAAATTGAGGCAGCAAGTGCCACCATTGCTCGAAATTATGGGTATAAAAAATCTACAGGAAACTATATTATGTTTTTAGATGCCGATGATGTTTTATCATTAGATAAAGTTGAAAATCAAATGGCATTATTTAAGGTGTTTGGTAATGATGTTTTAATTTCATGTGCTTGGGGTAAATTCACAAAAACTATTACCGAAGCACTGTTTACGCCTCAAAACGTTTGGAATGATTTTACACCAGTAGATTGGTTAGTTACGTCATGGTCTGGTGGCGGTATGATGCAGACTGGCTGTTGGCTTGCATCAAGAAAGCTTATTGAAAGAGCAGGTTTGTGGAATGAAAGTTTATTGCAAAACCCAAATGATGATGGTGAATTTTTCTGCAGAATGATTCTAAATTCTAAAAGCGTTAAGTTCGACAAAAAAAGTTTATTGTATTACAGAATCCCTCAGGCAGATAATGTAAGTCAAAATAGAAGTCGTACTGCCATCAGTTCTTTATTAAAATCATATTTATCATATCAAACAGAAATTCTAAAAACAGAAAACAGCAAAAGAGTAAAGCTAGCTCTGGGCTATAATTATTTATCATTTATATATCAATACCATTGGTATTATCCTGAATTATCATCTCGTG
>ENA-UOYH01000156-UOYH01000156.1-marine-metagenome-genome-assembly--contig:-NODE-156-length-31848-cov-5.389475_pt1 | contig 31848 bp, 55 predicted proteins | sample MGYA00238175_ERZ767261 | MGnify/ENA primary metagenome ERZ767261 (study PRJEB28946, sample SAMN06267185) | marine metagenome | isolation source: Columbia River Estuary | place: USA:Columbia River Estuary...
AGAGTCTCGTGGTTATTTGATTCCACACACCCTCAAGTTCAGATTTCTTACTCGTGATAAGTTCTAAGTTTTCTGAAGTCTTAGCATCATTAAGTTCTCCTATTAACTTCTCTAAGTTTGTTAAAGTGGGCTCTTTTTCTTCGTCTAGTACAACCTTAGTCTCTTCTGCAATAGGCGCAGTCTGGGGAGCAACATTTCCTGCTCCTCCTGTAGAACCTGCTGCGGCAGCGGATGCTTGGTCGAACTTCATCTGTTCTTCTTTTTCTTCTTTAATAGCAGCCTTCATGCGTTTGACCTCATCGTCTTTATAGTTGAAGTACTCTTTGTAGATAGCGTCTTGTGACATTAAGCCTAGACCTTGAGCAGCTTGTATTACACGAAGCTTCATGTCATCAAGTTCTAATTTTCTCTTGACGGAAACATCTGAAGGCTCTGGTAGGTTAATTTCAATGTCTCTAACTATAGAAGAAGGAAATCCTCTAAGGGTTAGGTGTCTTTTGGCGAGACTTTCTAGTCCTTTTTCGACTGATTGTTGGACTCTCTGGATAGTTCTAGAGAATTTAACGTCTAACTGCGACAGGTTTGCTTTACGTTCAGGAGACTTGTCTTTCTCTACGATATAATCCTTAGGAATCTTAAGAGAAGCCATTAATTTGTCCCTATAGTAGCGAACATCTTCGATTTGGTCTAGGTTTTGGGCTCCGGGAAGGGTGTCAATCTTAGTTCCAACACCATTTTTAGTAGGAATGAAGTAATCTTCGTCCATACTCATAGGGTTAAACCTTGAATCTACAGTACCTTTCTGTGAGTTATAGAATTTCTCCTTCTTAAACTTCTGCTTTAGACGCTCCATGAACATTTCAGACTTACTTGTAGGAAGATTTCCCGTATCAACATAAAAAATACGTCTTTCGGGGGCTCTAGTTAGTCGATAAATCATCATAGCGTCTTCCATCATCTTTAAAGACCTATAAATACGATGAGATCCCGCAGCAATAGATTTGCCATAAGGGTAAAACATAGGATTTGAGGTGTGAAGGCGAAAATGGACAATCTGATTCTTGTCTAAGTCGATATACTTTTGAGGTTTTTGTTCTGCACCGTGTCCGTAGGCTAAAGCGTTCTCATTAGGAACCTCTTGCATAAACTTTTTAAGATATCCAAACGCATCCTCTGATCTAATCATGTAGTTTGGGTTAAGGATCTTAATTTTTCTAATTCCTAACTTAGGACGGTTAACATCAACAATAGCTTCCACGAAGTTGTCACCATACTTAATCGTATTTCTGGAAATATCCCATAGGACTGTCTTAAGGTCGATAGTTTTAAACAATCTTTCAACCTCATCGTGAGCTAAGTCATCGTCTGTATTGATAGTCCAACGCTCGTTCTTACTTCCTCTCTGTGTACACTCATCAGCATAAATATCAAAGGCGGCACCAATCTCAGGGTACTCGTCCATGTTTTCATACTCATCGTATCTCTTTTTTCTATTAAGTTCTTGTTGAGGTAGAAGTACTGTTCTAGAAATACTTCCTGCCGCAGCGTCCTTAACTACTTGGTCAGTTATAATGGTATCTCCAGAGTGTTCTGTAGGTAAACCACTATCGATAGCCTTTACAGCTTCCTTCTGAGCAGTAGTAGCAAAGAACTTAGAGAAGAATTGACCAATCTTACCTATAGGGGCTAAGTAAGACCCTTGGCGATTAAACTTACTACCAAACTCTGTGTAACTTTCGTCTATTTGTCCATTATCCATGTGTAATCCTCGTTAACTATCCCGTTACCCGCTCCTAAACCTACTCGGTACTGCTTAGACGGCATAGGTGGAACTTCTTTATGTGGTATTTTAGATACGAAGTCAATATGTCCCGAATCTCTAATATCTTTCATTCCTAGATTTCCGAGAGCCAGACTCATTACTAAGTCATCATGCTTTCCTTTATCTGCTGCTACTCTTCCTCCCGGAAGAAGGATAAAAGTATTCAACTCGATAAGAGTTCTTTCCGAGTTAATTTTAATTTCGTTCATCCTAATTGCTTCTTCCATGTTTGCTAGTAAAATATCTCTATTCTTTGTAGCAGTCTGAAATCCGATTTCCCCTTTATCATCCAACCATAAGTTATCGTACTCTAAAATATTATAGAGCCAATCAATAAGGTTGTTTCCTATTGTATTACGTTCTGGAATAACATGGGCTACGTTATATAGCATAGCTTCGTCTCTAACTATTACAGCAAATTCATTAATAGGGGTTTTATTGGAGTAAAACTCCGCTGCTTGATTGCCTGTGTTGGCATTTATAATCTGAAATGCTGAATTATCCCTACCTCTACCCAGAGAACAATCCACAGCAAGTATGTAGGTACAATCGTCTAGGGGCTCTTCCCAAACCCTCATCTTATTGTTGTACTTAATAAAGAAATCTTTGTTAATACTAGCTGTTATCTCTTTAAGGATCTCTCCTTCAATATAAGTATCACCTGAACCTAGGAAGGACGCTTCGTACTCTTGAAGCCATTTTTTAACAGGCATGTTAGATCTGGTAGTCTTTTCCCAATCGTCTACATTAATCCCTTTAGCCTCTAATTCTTTATAAAGCCAATCAAACCCTTCTTTCTGTCTTTTGTATTCAGGGTGTTGTTGCCAGTGGATATCCATTGCGTTGAAACTATTTTCACCGTTAGTAGCTTCTGTATAAGTCTCTTGATACCAATTACCTAAACCATTAACCGTAGACAGCACGAATACTCGTCCACCCGTACTAATGATTGGATAGACAGCAGCCCAAATAGTATCAATGTTTTCGATGAAAGCCGCCTCGTCAATCATAAGGAAGGATCCTGCTAGAGAACGACCAGACTGTTTTCCTGAAGCACGGGACTTAATGACGGACCCAGTGTTTAGTCTTAATGTGTGTTTGTTGTCTTCCTTAATTCCGGGTTTTAGGAAATCTGGAAGCTCGTCGTACATTAGTTTGATTCTCTCTAGAACCTCTGTAGCCTCAGTGTCTCCCATTGACAATATAACTATGGATTGGTGATTCTCAAAGAGAGCTTTGTGTAGGCAGTAACCAGAACCCGCTGTAGTGCATCCCGCCTGTCTGAACTTTCTGAGGATGTTAAATCTATGCTCTTGCAAATCTCTTACAATCTGCTCTTGGAAAGGATACATTTTAAAACTAACTAATCCTCTTAGAGGGTGGATAACTTTAATGTAATTTGACATAAAGTACACAGGGTCTTCCTTGCACTTTAAAAATTCTTCTTGTTGTTCTTGTGTGATTTCCATAGTAGTAGACTATTATATTCTATGAGTATATATGCTATTATTCCGACAAGGGACACAGAAAATCTTACACACACTACAAAAGACCTCTTAGAGTTTTTTGAAAAGTGTTCAATCCAAGCAGTTTTAGTTAAGGGTGGAGACTCTATCTTCGAGACTTACGAGACTGAATTTAACAAGTTAGAGTTAAAAGACACAGATGTTTGTATCTTCTGTCATGATGATATTCACATATTAGATACGCCAAGTGCTTTCGTTTGGAACCTAAAGACTGCATTTATGGGAGAGGATGTAGGTTTTGTTGGTGCGGCTGGAACAAAGTACTTAGGAGAAACTGCTATCTGGTGGGACATGGAACTCTGGAAAATGGGTATGCATAGTGGTCGAGTAAAGCATATCGACCCCGAAGGAAAGACTTACATTACAGACTACGGACCTCCTATGAATGTAGCTGTTTTAGACGGTTTATTCCTCGCTGCTACGGCTAACACGATTAGAGATGTTGGTCTATCAAAACCTGATTGGCTAACGGGAGCGTGGGATTTTTACGACATTTATTACACTTCTAAAGCTCTCATGCAAGGCAAGGTAAATAAAGTTATGAAAGTAGACATTCTCCATAGATCTAGAGGAGAGTTAGTAGGAAGAATGTCTTGGCATGAAAACCGACAAGCTTTTATTAACAATGTCAAACTTCCTCTGATTAGTGAAGATAAAGTAGTGGAGGAAGTTTAGTGAATAGGGATTGGTCAGAAGATTGTGATGTAAAGAATGGTAACTTCTATAACAACTGTGCTAAGTGTGAACATGCTTTTAAAGGACACAAAACTAGAGTACAGTGTAAGTTGTGTGGTACTAAAGTTGAAGAAGAGACAGAAGATTAATCTTTAGTGTAAGATAGTATTAAAACAGAAGACGGGGTTGCAGTATTAAAAACCTGCAACCCCGTCTTCTATTCTTGGTTCTCTGTCTAACCTACTTCTCCTCTTCCGCTCTGATCTCTTTAGACCTAGAAGCCATACCAGCGCTTACGCTAGCGAAACCAGCTTTCTTCAACCTCGCCCTACGAGCTTTGTGCTTCGGGGCGGACTTGGGATTCGCTTTCTCTTTATCTGCCATAGTTTGACCAACCTTATAAGCTCTACGAGTGGTTGATATAGGCTTTCCTTCAGAATCATACCTACCTAAGCCTAGTGCTTCTGCGATAATACGGGCAATTGGTAAATTGCTAAACTTCTTATTACTCTTCATTTTTAACTACCACCTTTTTCTTCTTTTTTACAGTCTTGGCCTTGGCCTTAACTTTAGGCTCTTCTTTTGCCTTTACTGGTTCAGCTTTAACTTCTTTAACCTTTCTGGCTTCTAGAAGTTCTACTACTGATTCAAGGGTAACCCCTGCTCTGGTACATTCGGCTCTTGCGGCTCTCTTAGAGGTTACAAGAAGACCTTCTACTAAGTCTAAATTTACTTTCATATTACTTATCCTCCTTTGGAGTTTGTGCGTTTACCGCTACAGATCTCAACGCTTTTCTTTTCTTACTAGCACTTTCTGTTCTTTTTCTTGCAAGTCTGTTCTTTGCGGTTACAGTAGGTTTTACATCTCTAGGTGCTCTAGAAGCTGCTCTGTTCTCCTCTTTCTCCGCTGTTGGGAGGTGTTCTGCGCCAGTGGGGGTTCTTCTTGCCGCATCTTGCCGCGCTTTAGTTCCCGTAGCCCTTTGCGGACCAGTGAAAGGATTTCCTGCTTCTAAAAAGATCTGACCGAGGTGGAAGTATACGTCAGAGTTTTTCATTGATTCTCTACCGTCCATTTTCTCAGCTTTTGCTGCTTTTGCTGCTTTTGCTTCTGCTGCTGTCCTAGGTTTTCGGCCTAACTCTTTGCTAAGCTGGTCCAGATCTCTAGCTGCTGCACTACCCATCCCCCTCTTAGATGAGGGTCTGTTTCCTGCGGCACTAACTTGACCTTGCCCTGACCCCGGCTCACCGCTTTGAAGTTTTCGGTTATCTCCTTCTGTTGCTGAAGGGTGAGATTCTGAGATGATGTATGCCAGTTTGGCGTAAGTTGTATATGTTGAGTTGTTCATAGTTTTTGTCTTGGATTGTGTCTTGGATTGTGTCTTGGATTGTGCGCCCGATTTTTCCGGACTTTGGTTTAATTGGTTATACTGAGTTGATCTAACATCTCTAGGACCTCCTCTACCTCTTAAAGGAGCATGGTCAGAAACACCTTTACTCCTTCTTTGGAGCTTTAAAGTCTCTAACTTGTCAGACCTTTCTTTCTTTTGTTGTTCTTTGTTACCTAAAGGGTTTGAGTTCGGTCCTGTCAGATAACCATCTTCTTCATTTACCATATTACTGAAAATAAGATAATACTTACCACTACGATAGCGGTCTGGGTAAAGATAATCTCAGCCAGAGACATTGTAGGGATGCGGTGCTTGTCTTTAAATAGAAATCCTACTATACCTTTCATCTTGTTCATTTTTGTTTCCTCAGTCGGGGTTTTGATTCGAAGATATTCATAGATCTAATCTTCTTCTTCCAGTTGCCTACTTTCTTAAAGAATACGGCATCTTTGTTTCGATAGCTAGTACTTCGCTTTCGTTTCATAATGATCTAATAGTATGTAGTAGAGGGGGTAGGGCACCTCGTTACATTTTTTTTAGAATTTTTTTTTTAGAATTTTTTTTAGACTAAGTTTAATAGTAGCTCGTCGGTGGGGTTTAGATTTTAGTTAGACTAAGGTTATATTAGTTTTAGATTAAGGTTATACCTCTTTAGAAAATAGTTAGAAAAAGTTAGGGTTATATATATTGTATGATATAGATCAGCCCGAGGGGGGGTCATATATGGGAAAAACGCGAAAACGTCCGACGACCCTTTCGTATATACTCCAGAGTATACATAGATTTGATTAGACTTCTGGTTATAGTCTTGGTATAATACACACATGAAAACACTGCTTCTTTTACTCGCTCTCACCTCTCCTATAGGACAGACTCCAACTCAAGCCATCACGGACAAGGACGGTGCTGTGTGTGCTGCTGAGTTTGATGATGCTATTGCAGTCAACGTTCGCCCTGAGTGTGTGGATACACTAGCCCCTATCGTAGCTGCTATTAGGTATGCTGAGAACGGTGGTGTTGGTAAGGAGTACGGTATACTTCACCCAAGGGTCAAACCTACCTATCGCTCTCAAGCTGGGTGGTGTGCTGCTACTGTACAGAAGAACCATGACCGTTGGGTGAAGGCTGGGAGCAAGGGAGAGTTTATTGTATTCCTTGGCAACAAGTATTGCCCTGTAGGTGCTGACAATGACCCTACTGGACTGAATAAGCATTGGGTCAAGAATGTTACTAGTTTTAGAAAGAAGTTCTCGACAAACACACCTCGTTAGAGTATAATACACACATGAAAAATAAGCAATACCAAGTTCAATCCTCCAAGGATGTTGTCCTTTCCTCTTCTCCTCTTGTTGTTGGTAGGCTTGTCTACTTCACGGGTACTCTAGACGAATGTTTAGGCCACAAGATTTCTTGGGACAAAGACTACCCTGATACAGCTTATAAGGCTCGCGTCACTTCTATCGTGGAGGCATAGACATGAACCCTATTCGACACGCTAGGATTATGACCAAAGATAATCTCACTACGGTAAGGAACTACCTTCCAGATAACTATGAAGCTCACCATGAAGTAACGACTGGTCGAATCATTGTGCATGGTAGAGATGACCACGGTTGGACCTTGGACGGGTATGTTATACCTAGGTTAGCTTCTGGTCTTATTGTAGCGGAGGAGTTCCCACTAGGAGAACCAAGTACCTACTTCCCCACCGATACTAATGAGTAGCGTTCTAAACAATATCAAGCACACTAAGGATGATTGCCATGCTAATGACATGATCACAGTTAGCGGTGGTTTACAGTGTGGAAACTGCTTAGCTCGAACCAGAATCAAATGGTATCCTTGCAAGGGTGAAAGAGCATTCTTCAGTGGTCCTTGCAAAATGCAATCCATGTACCCAGATAGCTATTGTGGCCCTTGCCGTATGCTTCACAACATCCCTTGGAATCAGAGAGATAAGACAGAATGAGATAAGAGGATAAGAGGATCTTTATATCCTGATTTTCCCGGCAAAATTTTCATAAACCCTTGTCTTATAAGGACTTATAAACTTCAACTAAACCCGCTAAGAACCGGACTATCCGTATCCAACTACCTTGTATGTTTGTATAATGATCAACATGAAAGACACACTCAAAGAACCTATCGCCTTCCAACTTGTCAAGACTACCACTCAGGAAGTCCACAGCACCCACAAATCCTACGAAGAAGCAGACCGAGAGGCTACTAGCGTATTTTGGATGAAGGGTTATAACCTTGAAATCGTAGAAGTTTACGCTTAGAGATCCGGACTTCCCCTTACGAACCGACTTGTATAAGACTATGACTAAAACACTAAGCGAAATCAAAAAGTCCCTAGATTACTCTACTCTGGAGGTTGATTCGTATTGCCCTTCTCTCCTTGGATCTCAGGTTGACGATTTATACCTTTCTTATGGGGAGCATATGGATGGTTCCGAACTCTCCGAGGATGAACTCTCTATCCTTACTGATGATCTTGAGCTAATGTTTGATTTGTTTTGGGAAATGAATCACTAATGGACCCAGAAGAAAAAACCAAGGACACGGTTTTAGGGTTTTACTTCCTAGGATTTATGTTACTCTCTTTTCTAATCTTCATCTTACCCCTTCTCCAGAACTAAAAAAATGAAAGCAATCTCAATCAAACTATCTTCCGTCGAACCTACCTCCGAGGGTCCGATTCTTGTAAAAACTCCATATGATGAGGTTCGCAAGCGTCTTGCTTGGTTTGAAGATAATCTATACTTTGTAACTAACCGATCTGAAGTGGTTCGCTATCTGGAAGGTGCTAACTAATGGAACACTACGAAGATTATTGCACCTGTTGCGGTACTGACCTAGACTTTTCTTTCTACGAATCTAGCCACTGTTTAGACTGTCATGATAATCAGTATGCAACGGATCGGTGGTCTGAGCGTGATTCTATGATGCAGCACGATTCAGATTTAGAGAAGCTAACCTATTACAACCCTCAAGAAAACAACCTCACCAAATACTAAGAACATGAACGACATTCAAAAAGAAACTATCCACGCCGCTTCCCTAACCCTTGCTAACGCATTCCGTGACTTGTACAGCGACACGCAAAATAACCAACTAGCTGTCTTGGAGGTTCTGGAAGGATATAAGCAAGTCCGTAGGTTACTTCCTAAAGATGAGCCTAACGGAAAGCGATTCGGTGCAGAAGAGGCCCATAAGGCTATGATGGGGGAAATGTAAATGATTTGGGGGGTGTACAGGTGATTTCGACTAGTTAGATCTCGCAAGAGAGCTAGTCTAGGACGGGGGTTCGAGTCCCCCCACCTCCACCACTTATAAAAGGATAAGAGGATCTTTATATCCTGATTTTCCCGGCAAAATTTTCATAAACCTTTGCCAAATAAAGACTTAGGAACTTATCCAACCTAGCAAACTATCTTACGTAGATCCGGATAATGCCACCGAACGTACTTGTATAGAGATGTACCAAGGGAAGGGGCAACAATAACTTTCCAACCTTTTTTCTCTTTTGTTGCTCATCTAGTCTCGATATTTGGTATAATACTACTATGAAGAACGAACGTAAACAACGTAGCTCGCAAGAGCTGATCCAGATCGCCCAAACCCAACTCCAAAACCGCATCCTTCGTGCTGCTCGGAAGGATGCCATGAAAGATCCAGCGTTCGCTGTGACCGTGGATATGATGGACAAGCACAAGAGTGATATTCGAGAGGCTAAGAAGCTTCTCGGAACAGGTCCACAGAGTGCAGAGGTCCGAATCCAGAAGCATCAGGACTGGATCGACAAGATCACTGAGCTTGCTTCCCAAGCAGAATCTAGTCTTGTAAACTCCGAAGCTGCACTAGCGGATTGTGAATCTAAGCTAGCTTCGGCTATCCAAGAGAGCGCAGAGCTTCCTTCCATGGAAGCAAGCGAGTAGACAAATCAGTCCCGCAATACGTACAAGCGGGTAGCATAGAGATGGGCTAATCTTCTGATCTCCAAAAGGGTGCAAAGCCCACACTATCAAAACCTTACTAATCAAACCTCCTTTCCAGAAGAATCTAACTATGATCACTCGATCTAACCAAAATGCAGTTGCAATCCGACTTTTCCACGATATGTACCAGATCACCGATACACGGACTGGTCGTAGCACTTACCATAATGGTAACAGCTATCGCTCTTATTGGAATCGCCATTTTCGCAATACTCGCCAGTTCGTAACTCCTAATGGAGTAAACCACAAAACAGAGGCTTGGATGAAAGCATAGAGTAAAGAAGTAAGTCCGTTGGATCTCATCCAAAGGCTAAGGGGAGGATCATAGTTTTGTGTTCTATGATCCTCCCCTCTCTTTATCTATAAAAGGATAAGAGGATCTTTATATCCTGATTTTGCCGGGAAAATTTTCATAAACCCTTATCTAGTAAAGACTTAGGGTTGGGTTCTTTATCTCTTTAGATCCGTACTATCCATTTCGAACAGACTTGATATAGAGCATGAAGAACACTAAAAGACGTATGATCCCCGAAACCCTCGAAAACACTAGTTCCGAGGATTACTCCGAGTTTCGTCGCCAGATGGTAGAAGAACTAGTAGCCTACAATCTTGACCGTGCCCAAGGGGAGATTCTAACTGCACTAGAAGGATACCTCTTACACGATTTTTGGAACATGGATGATATCGACCTTCAAAACTATTATGATAGTTTTTGCGGTGGAAGCATTTAGTGCTAGACAAAACCCTCTCCACAGAGTATAATACACACATGAAAAAGAACATCACACCGAAAAACATCTTCCTCGTAAGCCTCGCAGTCCTCTTCCATGATGCCATTGCTCACGCTATGGTGATCATCGCAAAGATCCTCTTCATGGTCGCGTCCATCGTTGGATCTATTCCTGAAATTCTCTAAGAAACCTCTAGACAAATCCCTCTCCACAGAGTATAATACACACATGAAAAATAAGCAATACCAAGTTCAATCACTCCACAACGTAATCCTTAGCCGTGAGCCTTTGGGCGTAGGCTATCTGGTTTACTTCCAAGGTACTAAGGAAGAATGCAAAGCTCATAAGATCAACTGGAAGCGCTTTCCAGATACCGCCTATAAGGGTCGTTCCACTATGATCCGAGAAGTTTCCTCGATTACTGCTTGACAAATCCCTCTCCACAGAGTATAGTACACACATGAAAACAATAGATCTCTCTACCATTGACACCTTCACCCTCTCCAAAGAGGATGTGAAGCATCTTCCCCTCTCTGATCAACTCGCTTATGCATTGCGCGTAACGGCCCGAGATATGCAACGCCGCTACTCATGCAGCTACGACTCTGGCCTTAGCATCGCTAAGGATTCTCTAACCGCTATGAACGTGGTGTGGTCATGAAGACAAACAAAAAAACATTGCAAGGTTGGAATGTCTACCGAGGTAGGATTACTAAGAGAAAGCCGTAGAGATGTTATAAAAGGATAAGAGGATCTTTATATCTTAAATTTCCCGGCAAAATTTTCATAAACCCTTGTGTAGTAAGGACTTATAAACACCAGAAGATCCCCTCAACTTCCGGATTATACCTATGAGCGTACTTGTATGGGTGTATAATGAGCAACATGAAAAAGACAAGAATCACCTTCGACCTTCCCACCTTCATCTTCGGCTTCTTCATCTCGGCTTGCTCCCTTGGGTTGCTTGCTGTGGTAGTTGAAATCTACAAAGGAAAGATTTAGACATGAGAAACGATTACAGCAGACTTAGAACGAACAGCAAGAAAACCGCAATCACACGCACGAAGCTCTCGGCTCCAATGCGCTACCTGCTAGACAATGGCTTCTTTCCCCGTGGGGCAACTGACCAAAATAAGGAGTTCTTAGACTTCGGGTGTGGAAAGGGCTTTGATGCTGATTTCTGTGGATTAGCTAAGTATGATCCTCATTTCTTCCCCGATAAGATGCTCCTTCAATCTAAGTCTTGGGATATTGTAGTTTGCAACTACGTTCTAAACGTCATCCCAGACCTAACAAGTCGCACGGCAGTGATTTGGGATATCCAAAATACTCTAGTGGATGATGGAGTGGCTTACATTTCGATTCGCAACGACAAAAGGAATCTGAACGGTGAAACCAAGATCGGAACTTGGCAAGGATTTACCCCTCTGAATCTTCCAGTTGTCCACAAAACATCGAGCTACATCATTTACAAACTAACCAAAACTGATTCCCTCGGAGGGATGTTTCTATGGAAATAAACAAATGCGAGTGCGGGAAGCTTATTCCCCTAAAGAAAAACTACTGTGCGGAGTGTTCGAAAGAACTGGATGCATGGTTTGATGACCTATTTGATGGCATGATGGAGGACTTTCAAGATGCTTAGATGTGACGTATGCGATTCGAGTAACATCACCCAACAAATAATCGCTATGGTGGATGCAAATAGTACTTTTGATCCGATGGATCTCACCTTTGATTATGATGATTTCTATTACTGTGTGCTTTGCGAAGAAGAATGCAAACCTATTGAGGATGGAAAAGATGCTAACTAACGAAGAACAGATAAGAGAGCTAATAGATCATCTAATAGATGTGGCCGAAGATAAACCAAGGTGGCCTTCCACGACTTACGCTGAGGGAGTCCAAGCGGCTCTTGAATGGGTCATCGGAGATACTGATGATCATCCACTGGATTTGCAAAGTAAACCTTTTGAGGACGAAAAAGATGCTAACTAACGAAGAACAAGACCAACTTTTGGATATGAACTTAGAAACCTTTACAGGTCTGATCGAAGATACAATGGTTCTAAACAGTATGAATCAAACCCTAAAGGATATCTCCCCTAGTCATTTGTCCGAGTTTATTTCAGACTTGTATGATGACGGATATTCTGTCTCTGATGCTGTGGACGATATCTCTTACGAGTTTATTGACAGGTGGGCATGAAGTAGATAGAGGGATAGGAGAGGTCATAGTTGTGTGTTCTATGACCTCTCCGCTCTTTATAGATAAAGAGATAAGAGGATCTTTATATCCTGATTTTGCCGGGAAAATTTTCATAAACCTTTGTCAGATAAGGACTTATAAACTTCAACTAACTCCAACCTATTAGGTCATTAGCCTAGTATCTCTTCCCCAGTATGTTATAATGGTAACATGAAAAACAACAACAGCAACGCAAACAACCTCGCCATCTCTCAAGGTAAAGGGTTTCGCTTGAGCTTCGATAATGGTTATTCCTTGTCGGTTCAAATCGGAACTAGTAACTACTGTGATAACTATGCGGCTAGTTTGGATGAAGGCGAACTACTTCAATCCACAACATTCGAGGCGGCTATCCTCGACAAGGATGGGGAACTTATTGTTTGGCCTGAGGGGTCTGGTGAGTCTTACGATACGGTGGGTGGGTATATCCCTATAGCGGATCTCTCTAAGTGGATTTCTTATGTCTCTGACATGAAAGCACCATCTAAGTAAGGGAGGCTAGCCTAAGAGGATAAGAAGATCCTCAAGTCCTCTTAGGTCCGGCAAAATTTTCATAAACCCTTGTCAGATAAGGACTTAGAACTTCCCTAAGTATTCGCCTAACTTCCGGACTAACCTAGCGAACGTACTTGTATGTGTGTATAATGAGCAACATGAAACGAACCACAACGATGTACCCTAAGGGTATCAAGTCCCCAGAAACTAAGACCCACGTTCTAAAGCCTGGATCTAATAACGCCAAACTAGGTTACATTCTGAAAGCTGCAAAGCATAAGGGAAAGAGAATGTACTCTCTTACTCTTACGGAACGCGCAACGTGTCCGACTTCGTGTGCACACTGGGATGATTGTTATGGAAACAATATGCCATTTGCTCACCGATTCGATACGGTTGGTTTGATGGAAAAGATCGAATCTGATATTGAGTTCTTCCTCTCTAAGCACAAGAAGGGGATTATGGTTAGGCTTCACGTTCTAGGGGATTTTTATTCTACTGAGTATGTTCTATTCTGGGAACGTATGCTCCTACGTCACCCTAAGCTTGCAATCTTTGGTTTTACCGCTAGGGAAGATAAGATTGGTAGGGCTGTAAACCTTCTAAATATTCGATTCTCCGACCGCTGTGTGATTCGCACCTCGGCTAATAAGGAGTCCGATGGAATCAGCAAAATCTACGCTGCAAATGAATCCTTTGATGGTAACTCGTTTACTTGCCCAGAGCAGACTGGAAAGGTAAAGTCTTGCGCTGATTGTGGTCTATGTTGGACCGCACCCAAAACTGTCCGTTTTCTCTCTCACTAATATAATCATGGAATACGCAAACGCATCCGATGCCCTTTCACTAAAAGATCTTCTAAATGAAAAGTTCCCAGAACACCAAATCGAAACCGATAACGATGGTCAAATCGTTATTTATTTGGGGGTAAAGTAAAGGAAGCATTCCTAGCCCTTCGGGGTAGCTATAAAAGGATAAAGAGATCTTTATATCCTGATTTTGCCGGGAAAATTTTCATAAACCCTTATCTAGTAAAGACTTAGAACGTCTAACTATTCCTCACGATATCCGGACTATCCTAGCTGAATCTACTTGTAAGATGGTATGATGACCAACATGAAAGAAGAACAGCACGTTATTGTTTGCCAGCATCGAGCCCGTTACGGAGACGTTTTCTATACTCTAGAGGCTATCCAGTGGGTTCCTAGTCATGTTAGGGACGAAATCGATCACCGCCATTTTGATAGCTTAGAGCTAGCTGACCAATGGGCAGATGATCTAAACAAAGTCACTCTGTCCGAACTCAAAAAAACCCTTTAGAAACAACCGTAAAAAAAAGTTATGAACAACGATAAAACACTAGTAGTAGACACTCCCGAAGGTATTTCTAACTTCCGCAATAAGGTACTTCTTAGTGGCTTAGAGTTAGAACTAGTGGGAATGAAAATGTCTAGGGGTCAATCTTGTGCCTCAATCATCAAAAAAGAGTTTGGCCTAAAGGGTAACAAACAAAGTATCCGTGATCAGTTTGCTAAGATGCTGGGGAAAGAATAATGGATAAGACTTTAGTTTGTCCCGAATGTTGCGTAGGAACTACTATTCCTCATGCTTGGTGGTGTAAATCTCAAGAGAATGAAGATTTAGTCTTTATCGATGTTTATGATTTTATTGGACCTACTACCATTATTACCGAGATAAAGTAATGAATAAAAAGATTGATATTGCATTTCCAGATCTATTTCCAGCCGTGTTCGAAGATCTCAAGGGAGGAGACTTCTTCTTTATTAGAGACAACTTCAACCTAGTTCTATGTCTAAAGGTGACTGTTCCCTATTCGCTGCCCACCAAGCCTACTGCTATTGAAGTGAATACAGGCGTGATAATCTTAGATATTCCAGAGGAAGTGTATTTGCCTGAGGCTGTGGATCTTACCGTAACTTAGAAATAAGGTGGTTTTCGTAAGTCTTTACTAGATAAGGACTTATGAAAATTTTCCCGGCAAAATTTAAGATATTCAGATCTTCTTATCCGATTATCCTTCGACAAAATACCTACAAAGACCTAGACAAAGCTCTAAGTATTTGGTACAATATGTGCCTATGGAAGAACTAGAACAAACACAACATATAGGGGGTAGGTAAAACAAAAAAGAAATCCAAGTCCGAATAAGGTAAAACGATATAAGGATCTTCTTATAAGGATATAAGGTAAAACGATATAAGGATCTTCTTATAAGGATATCAAACTAAAAAAATATTTTTATTCATATTTAGATAAGATTAAATCTTGGTGGGAATCTCAGTCTCAATAAGAAACTTCAAGAACACTTTAAACCCTCAGAGATCTTGAATGATTCGGCCTTTAAAGGTACGTAAGAGGGGGGTGTTCAGTCTCAATAAGAACAATTTAAACCCTATTTTGACTTTATCGCACTAAGATGCAGTCCATCACACAAGAATATATCACTATTTGACTTTATCGTAAGACAATGTTCTAACCCTATTTGACTTTATCGTAGTGTGTATTCCTATACAAAATAAGTATTTAGAAGTACTACTATCCAGATAGTGGGTATTATGAGTTAGCTTATTTGACTTTATCGTATGTAGAACAGTTGATTATCGATTGTTTTTTAACCTAGATTTGACTTTATCGTACTATTGGTATGGTGAGTCCAATCTAGGTTTTTTAGTTTATTAGAGAACCTATTATTTGACTTTATCGCTAAGCATAGTCTTGACTAGCTGGTAGAGTACAAGGGATACGATTAATGCGTATAAACCTGCTCCTTGTGTGTCTGAGATCATAATTTGACTTTCTGGGTTAGAGTTTGATTTTGACTTCTTCGTCTTCGTAGATAGGAGTGAATCCCCACCTTTCCCAATACTCTGGTGTGTTATCCTTGGAACTATGTTTAATGTATCCTACATCACCTTGGCAATCAAACCAAGTGTACAGAGTAGATTTCTCACAAGGCTGGTGCTTGTGTAGTAAATATAGAGAACCCGTTACGGAGCTAAAGTAGCCTTTAATGATACGTGAGGGGGTGTTTTGTATTACTTCGAATTTCATAATCTGATGTTTGTTTGATTGTGTGTTAAATAGTTAAGTTTGATGTAGTTTGATTGTGTAAGAATTAGTTGGGTGCTAAGCTCAAAACAAACGCTTACCTTGGTCTGACAAACGCTTACTTGATTAAACAAACGCTTACTTAATCTGACCCTGATCTGACCTTTATCTAACAAACGCTTACTTGATACCCAGCAAAAACGCTTACAAAGTGTCATCTTTAGTTCTTTAACGGGGTTTATCTTGGTTAAGTACTCAGTTTTGACACATTAAAAGACTTCATTCTACTTTAGTTTGGAGTCTTTTTTTATTTACTTTACCCTAGTAATATCAAACAATATCAACATAAGCTGGTATATGTCAGGTGTAATGTGTATCTCTATAGAAAGGATTATATCTGGGTAAGCTTTAGTATTTTATCTCTTATGATATTAGTAAGTTTATTCTCATGAGATGTGTTACTTTAACTATCCAGCGGCAAGAATTAATTCTTATTTTGAATGTTGTCTGCAAATAACCATATACTTATGACCTGTAATAAACATCTTATTACGGATTGTAATTGTATGACCTTCATCGCAAACTAAGTAAGACTGTACAGGTTGGAATATTGTTGGTTGAGTTACACCAGTAGCAGTTGCTGAGACTCTTGGATAGTCTATCTTACTATCATAGTAATTAACCCAGCCCATTATTACTAATAAAATAATTACTATTCCAATAAGTGCTTTGTCGAATTTATCCATTAGTTATAACCACTCATATCTTTAATATCCCCAACCTTTTTTGTCTCACTTGCCTTAGAACTAGGCTCATTATGATAAGCAACTAAGTATTTCATTGAGCTACTGAAATAAGTTCCTACGATTTTATACTTCATAAACCTTTAATATCCTCTAGTTGGCTAATCCGGTTTTTCAAGTATTGGATCTCTTTCTCTCGTTCAGTACTCATAGTGTTGGGTTGTGTTCTGGGGGAATTTCGGGTTCGAAGTATTCAATATACACCTTTGTATGTCCACCAAGTAGACTCTTCATTCGGTACTTACTATTCCACTTAGGGTTCTTGAGTCTTGATGCCTTCTCGTAAGCTTTAGCTAACTCTTCTGTGTCAAAAGTAGCTAGAGTTACTTCATGCCCATCTTCCATCTCGGCCCAGAGCGAATAGTTATAACAGGAAGTAGTGATTTTATACACTTTTTTCTCTCCTCTTAAACGGAATACTCTTTTACTATTTTATACTTCATCTTCTTCGTCACCAATGAAATCAATGGTGATACTTTTTACTCTCTCGCCCCATTCTCCTTCGTCTGAGGTTTCAATATACACGGGGTAAGAGCCATCTCCGAAACCTGTACTGATAGCAAAGCCAATACCGTCCCCAAGGGGAGCAGCATGGTGCTTCATCTCTGTGATCTTGCTACAGAATTCATCCCAATCACTTACTCCATGACTGGAATCACTTCCCATCACATAGCAAGGATCTCCTACCCAGCAAAGTCCTGCGTCCACACTCATATGTCCAATTAGTTTTTTCATAATTATATTCTCTTCTCTTAAAGGGTGATGGTTACTATCTCGTCTTCGTAAATGGCTGTATAGCCTTCCCACCTTTGTTTAAGATCTAGGAATACTACATTAATATTAGATAGTTTCTTTCCATACTGAATCCAAGCGGATTTATTTGAGTTGGTTACTTTGCATTGAAAAGATTCATCTTCTGGCTGACCATGATCAAGGATAGGATATGCCACTCGCAGGAAAAGGTTAATGTCATCGTAATAACCTTTAATAATTTTAGATGGGGATTTTTTAGTTACTGTAAAGTTCATGGTATTCTCTCCATAAGAGGGGTTTTTAGTTTGTTCGGACAATTTATTAATTTTAAAGATAGCATCTTTTAAATTAGCTTTTGTCAAGTCAGAACCTCTCAAGTCAGCTTTTGTCAAGTTAGCATCTGTCAAGTCAGAACGTCGCAAGTCAGCATATGTCAAGTTAGCATTTGTTAAGTTAGCATATGACAAGTCAGCACCAAACAAGTCAGCATTTGTCAAGTCAGCATATGACAAGTCAGCACGTGACAAGTTAGCATATGACAAGTCAGCATATGACAAGTCAGCACGTGACAAGTTAGCATCTGTTAAGTTAGCACGTAACAAGTTAGCATGTGACAAGTTAGCATGTGACAAGTCAGAACCTCTCAAGTCAGCTTGTTCGCCCTCCTTATCATCTAAAAGCCAAAGTTTGTGGAGTCGTAAGATCTCTTCTAGTTTGTTTTGGTTCATTTAAATACAGTATTACGTACAACAAAGGTGAACGGAGTAGCCAAGGTCGATAGGTCTATTATACCAATCCTTAGAGCAAGAGGCAAGGGAAAATGACGATATTTGGGAAAGTTTTCCCTGTAGCTGTGTCTAGCCCACAAGTATACTCAAACCCAGAAGGGAGAGCGTCAACCTCTTCTTGGTTTAGTTGCCTCTTAAGAGCAAACATGAGCATCTCCTGATCACAACTAATACGCTCTACATCAAAAGAGTCTCCTAGAGCTTGTAACTTTTCAATCAATTTTTTAATCATCATTATCCTCTAACTGTGAAATCCTTTCTTGAAGGAGTCCAATCTCAATAGTCATTTTATCTAAAACTCGGATGATCATGTCTGTTACAGCCTCCTCCTCTCCGTAATTATCCCCAGAACACCACTTGTTCCAGTCTCCCATTACTCTCGCTCCGAAAGTACTGCGATGATATCATCTGGAGATAGGATCGTTACCTCTTCTCCATTATGCTCTAGAGTAGTTCCTGAGTAAGCTACAAACAGAGCAATATCACCAACCTCAACACCCTTCATGTCAAAATCAGGACCAACCATGGTGATTGTTCCAAAAGTGTCGGTGTTCTTCTTGTTTTCGTTTCCCGGAAGTAAGATTCCACCTTGAGATACAGTCTCAATCTCAGGCTTACTAATCATAATGCGGTTTGTCGTAGGACGTAAATATTGTTTCTTCTTAGTCATTTTTTTTCTCCAGTTGTTGTGAGAGCCAGTCTAGCTCCTTAAAGTAATAACCGATTCGAGATTGAACCTCGTCGGCCAGTTTAGTATCATACTCACGAATACATCTTACCAGATCCTCGTTGGATAAGCAAGTCAGTAATCGGTTTTCTAGAACAAGTTTCCCCTCCTTCATACTACTTTGCACCTCTACGATCTTCTTTGATCCTTAAACATTCTTTACAAAAACCAAAAAACACTTTAATTGGTGCAAACTTACGACCACACATCTTACATTCTGCTCCTGATTCTTGCGTACTTGGTCCTTTTTTCTTATTTACCAAAACTTAAGAGTGTAATCTTGTGACGAACTTGCGTTAAAAGGGTAGTTTACAAAAGAGCTTACTTCAACAATCAAATCATTCTGATACTCCCCTAACATTGGAACTTGCCAATCTAGAACAGTAACATTTGTGATAGCTCCGATGAAATAAGCGATTTGGATTGGATCTCCACCATCATAAACAACATGGAATTTAATAGTAGGAGTGTGGTATTGAGGATAAGGTGAATTACTCTCTGTATCTACTACAAAATTAACTGTTACTGTATTCTCTAGAGATACTAGAGGAAATAGGTAATGGTCTTGGTCTACCTGAAAAATAGTTTCAGTTAGATACATGTGGGTGTTGTTACCACATAAACTGTACTCAGAAAAGACTGGCAATGTGGTGATAAACTGTGCAGTCTCTGGACTTTGATGGTCAATAAAAGACTCAACAAAATCACAAGTTTCTACAGGAGGCGAGTTTACTTCTCCAGAGTCTGATTTTGTGTTTTCGACATTGCACCCTACAAAGGCGCATAAGGTTGTTAGTAGTAGTTTCTTCATATTTTTACTTATTCTCCATTTTATTTTTCAAGCTATCAACAATTAGTCTAGCTTTATCCCAATACGTATCCATGCTTCTTGATAGTTTAGCACAGTCTACTTTACCAGAACGTGTGATCATTCTTGGATTGTTTACGATTAAGTCTAGTGCCTTAGATTCCTCTTCATTTAAGTTATGGAAATACCTATCCTGAAAAGACTTAAGAGGGTTGTCTGGGGATGTGTCCTTTGCAATGTTAAGTACTTCTCCGTGCTCTTGAATACTAACAGAACCTTTGAAAGCTTCTTTGAACTTGGTAGCCTTAACACCTTTTTTGTTTTTCTTGTTCCAAAGAACAGTTTTTAGGTAAGAAGCCCAAGCCGAAGAATCTTTAAAATCACTAAAAGATCCATTAACTCCGTTATTTTGTCTTTTGAATCCTACAAGAGCATCCATAGCCGAAATCCACAAATCTTGTAGGTTATCCTCGAAAGAACACACCGATCCATCTCCCGTGATCATATAAGAGATGCGAAACATCAGTTTTCCAAACTTTTTATCCGTATGTTGGTACTCTTCTTCACTCATACCACCGTACTCTTTCTCAAACTCAGTCATTCGCTGTAAGTTACCTCGATTCCGTATACTTCTAGTAATTGTTCACAACAAGGACAAGGTTTGGAGAGGAGAGCCCCTTCCTTACCTTTCCTATAGTTGTACATTTTCATTCCTTTTAAATTCAAACCCAACTTAACTGCTTTTTTAATAGCCGCTCCTTCACTATGAAGTTGTTGGTATTCTCCGCTTCCAAAGTTAGGTTCTGTACGCATTACGTTATGTGCTGCGACAAGAACTTTATTTCGTCCTTTGTACAAGACAGAAGAGTGTTTGAACTTTCCTGTGCTTTTCTCAGACTCTTTAATAGCGGCTCTAAGAACAGTATTAGATACTGTCATTTAATGCTAGTCCTTTTCACTACAGGATATGCCATATCATTTAAAGCAAAAAGTGTGTGGATAACATCGTCTTTAGTAATAACGCTATCCAACTTATCCATATCGCTTAGGTGTTGAATCTCTTCCAACCAATCCTTTTTAGTGATCTCCCACTCAAGGACTAGTTGTATCTTAGCTGATTTTAACCCCAAGCGTCATCTCCGTAGGCAAAACAAAATCCAATAAAAAAACCAAACCCTGCGGCGATGAGGTATTGGACGGGAGAAGCCCACGTTAAGTCGTTGTTGGCAACAAGTGCTAGAAAAAGGTTCATTTTATTTTTGGCTCCCCTGAGCTTTCATTCCGACGTAGGTACCAACAGCATAACTAATCAAAAAGACCAGAAATAGAGCGATAAGAGGCATACAAGCCTCTAGTATTGTGAGTTGTAGTAGTGTTGGGTTCATTTGGTTGCGTTTTGGCAGCGATAAGGGTAAAGAAAGCAAGACTTAGCGGAACAGTCTTTAGCAGACCCGTCCCCAATGCAAATCTTACAGTGGTTAAAAATAGCTTGTTTGCGAGAACCTGAATCAGCCTTCTTAGCTCTTTCAGGATACTTTTCTCGGAAATATTCTTCTTCGGTTTTCATATTTTATTAGATATTTTCTAGGTCTACAATAGGCCAATCTAGGGTAAGGGCTAAGTCTCGTTCAACAACAGCACCAACAGAGTTTCCCCAACCTTCCAGCAAAACAATAGAGTTACACTCCATCATAATCTTCAAAGACTCTTGCATCATGACATTCCAAAAATCCTCTGCTCCTAGAGTTGTTCCTTCTGGGATAGGATTACGTCGAGGGTTTACAGCTTCGAACCCAAAAGATTCTAGATGCTTTGCCATCTTATCAAACTCAGCTTTGTTTCCATCATCAATCCCTGTGATAGGACCAGAAATGTAAACAGGTGAAACTAAGTTTTGAAGATCAACATTAAGGAGGGCGGGAGGACTCAAATCAAAGCCTAATCCGGGTTTAATACAGTGTACGAAGTCCTTAGCCATCTGTTCCATTTTATCAGCCGGGACTCCATGTATGCTTCTACCATTGTGATGGTTCTCAACAACAAGAACCTTAACAGTGTATCCAGCGATACGAGCAGCATCAATGTAGGGTTGGAACTCCCAAACCTTGACATTAGTGTTATCTACCACAATGCAGTTGATGTTCTCTTCTAGAGCGATCTTAAAATCCCTCTTACACAAGTGATGTGCGCGTGGAAGATTAGCAGCATCGAAATGATACTCTCCAAACTCATCTGTCATGTAGTTGTCTGCACTACAATGGGTGAAAGTACTTCCCATTTCTTCGAACAGATCGAATGCGAACTCTGATTTCCCGGCTCCCGGCAAACCTCTGAGAATAAATACTGTGTTTTTCATGATTTAACCCTGTGTAGAACGCTTGCGGACAAACTCAGGATGGACTTTCCATGCCATGCCTGTGGTACTAGTGATTTTGATAGACTTCTTGTTGATCTTAGTGATCTCACCATTGATGATTCCACGATTCCTACCGTCAAAGTAGACTTTATCGCCAACACGGAAAGACATTCCTGCTACACTAGCGATACGGTCCCCTACTGCTTTCGCAGCAGCATAAACAGCATCAAGGTCTTCACGGGTCATGGTAGAGGTTAGGATAGCGCGACAGATTTCTTGGTTATTCATTGGATTGGATTGGGCTCTCGATGATTTTCGGAATAAGGAAGTAGTTAGCAGGACCACACAGGTTGCACCCTTGGCAAATAATACGACCATAATCGTAGTCATTCACGCTAAGGTCTACTTTAACATTGTTCGGATTTACGTCCGACACGGTTAGGGTCATGGTGAGGTCGTGGCTCAGGCAGTTGGGGCATTGGTATCTCATAGTCATCTCCTTCGATGCTCCTATTATACTAAACTTGAAGGCTCATGTCCAGAGAACTCTCGTCTAAATCTGCACATTTTTTTGCAGTCGCCGGACTTCAATGTTCTGGTTAGTCATTTGTTTTGTCTTCAAAATTAGTTACAAGGCGATTCAAGTACCATTGAGCTTTCTTAAGATCTTCTAGGAACTTTCCTTTGTAGTCACAACGAGATAAGTATTTAATAACATTCCCTGTTAGATAACCTTTAGCTTTATCCGATGTAGGACCCCCTAAACTAGCCTCGATAACTTCAATCGTCTCTAAACTACCCTGATTGTAATGTTCAGGATTGTCAACCATTTCTGTTCCTTCAATTTTTTTATTCATTTTTTTTCTACTTGTTAATGTTGTCGTTGTCTGGTACAGGAGGTGAGAGTTGAACTCACTATCGGATGCATATAAGACACCTGCATTTACCGCTTATGCTACTCCTGCTTTAATTAAGATGCTGTGTCTAATCAGAGCAGCCTTTTACAGCCCATCTTAAAGTTGTTAGAATGGCAAGATTTTTTTCCTAATGTTTATTATTCTTGCCCAGAGTTCCACAGGTAAACAGGTTACTATAAATAGGATTTAGTAACCAAGTCCTGCATGAAATCCTTCCAGTCGCAATGTAAAAGATCTAGTGTCTCTTTACGACTTTGTTCTTGCTTCATGGCTCTATTATACCACAGTCGTATTCATATCTCTAGGACTTTGTGGAGTTTATTTTATACCAATCAGGGGCAGATCGACCCCAATTCCACTCAGCTATTGCTGCCTTGTCTCCCTTGTAGTAAGCCCTGTAAGCCTCCACAGCGTCCTCATGCTTGTATTCGTCAGGCATGGCTTGGGCGAAGGGAGTAAGGCCAATCTCGGGCATCCCATGAGGAGTATGGGCTAGGTCATGGCGAAGCTCCCCAGACTTGTGGCTCTTACCTCTACGCTTCTCGAACTCAAGCAGAAGCTCATGGTACAAGGACCAAGCCCAACGATAGTTAGAACCAGACTCTCGAATCCATTTTGTACAAGGATGATTTAGATGAGCTTGCTTATAAAGATTCTCAGCCTGAGGGGTATCATAAACCCTATGGGCAGTAGAGAGCATCTGTGCAGTCTCTAGAATCATCTTGACGCAATGCTTGTCACAGTGCATCTCTGCGGCAATACGAGGATACTTACTTAGTACGAATATGTTCATGCCTATATAATAACACAGGAGACAGTGAATATCAATGAAAAACCCAAAAAATAAAAAAACCAGATGCTGGACAGGCTATAAGCCTAAAAAAGGATCAACTCCTTACGCAAAGGGTTCTTGCATCAAAGAAGCCTACTTCGCAGTAGGTAAGATATTAATTGAAAGAAAGACTGCTGCTTGGCAAAGAAGCGAAGGAAAAAACCCCGAAGGGGGCTTAAATAGGAAAGGAGTAGCTTCTTACCGTGCTAAAAATCCCGGATCTAAACTAAAAACTGCTGTCACTACTAAGCCTTCTAAGCTAAAGAAAGGTAGTAAGGCTGCAAACCGTAGAAAATCATTCTGTGCTAGAATGTCAGGTATGCGTAAGAGACAAAAAGCTAGTAATAATACTGGTAAAGATCGTCTCAGCCTTTCTTTAAAGAAGTGGAACTGCTAATAGTATCTAAAGACCTAAGGATTTATAGTAAGTAATATCTACCCCAGCACGTTCTAGTAAACTCAGTCCGTGATCTCGGTATAAGTCTTTATAAACTACTCTTACTATTCCCGCTTGAATAATAAGTTTACTACATTCGTAGCAAGGAGCAGTTGTTACATAGAGAGTAGCACCTTCGGAACTATTAGTAGATCTAGCTATTTTGCTAATAGCATTTGATTCTGCGTGAAGTACTTCTCGTTTTGTGTAGAGTTCATCGGAGTCTGAAAGAGTCTCACATTGATTAGGAAACCCTTTAGGTGTTCCATTAAATCCTTCAGAAATTATTTGAGTGTCTTTTACGATAAGACAACCAACCTTTTTCCTTTTTGCGTATGACAGTTTAGATAACTCTATAGCCATATTCATGTAAGTTTTATCTAGATTCTTTTGTGTAGCCATAAGACTAGTTTTTTCTTTTTTTCTAAATGGAGCCGAAGACAGGAGTTGAACCTGCGACATTTTGATTACAAATCAAATGCTCTACCAACTGAGCTACTTCGGCATTTGTTTTGGAGCTTCATATCAGAATCGAACTGATGATGTAAGATTGGAAATCTTAGGTTTTACCATTAAACTAATGAAGCGATTGTTTGTTTGGTGGGCGCACTAGGACTTGAACCTAGAATCGACAAATTATGAGTTTGCAGCTTTAACCAATTAAGCTATGCGCCCCTACTTTTACAAGTTAGTCATCCTTCTTCTCTGTGGGAGAGAGGGCGGCACGGGCAATGTCGGCGTTGTAGCAGATCCACTCCTCGGGCTCTAACCCCGGCTTCTGAGGGTCGTAATACAGCGGCGCACTGAGGGCGATTTTTATCAGCGCCGTCTCCAAGCCCTCGACTCTTGCCTGTAGGGCGGCAATCTCTCGTTCGTACTCGTCAGCAGACTTCTTAGGAGGTAAAAATTTGGGATTAGATTTATGTGTCATGATAACTCTTTAATTTTGTTTGGTACACCATATAGGATTCGAACCTATAATCTTTCGCTTAGAAGGCGAAGGCATTAATCCAGTTATGCTAATGGTGCGTTTGTTTGTTTGGTAGGGGAGAAGGGATTCGAACCCTCAATCCTTACGGCGAGAACTTTTGAGGCTCTTGTGTATTCCAATTCCACCACTCCCCCTTAATTTGTTTGGCTCCCCGACGAGGACTCGAACCTCGGACAATTCCTTCTACACTAGTAACAGAGGAATGCTCTACCAACTGAGCTATCGGGGAGTGTTGATCATTTCTATTTGCTTATTTCTTTTACAAATTGGTTAGCTGTTTGATGTAATGTCTTTAAAGAGCGTTCAAAGATTACTTCGTAGTCCTTTAGCTTAGGTAGACAAATTTCAACTGCCGCTATTGCTGCTGTTTTAGCAAGAAAAACTTTACTTACTTTAACTGAACTGTTTACTGAATTGGCTACGCTCAATGCAGTATTGTATTCTTTAGGGCCATCGATAGACCAGAAAATCACATATAATGCAAAATACGTAGTATCTGTTTCGTCTACAGTAAGAATAAAAGTAGAGCCTTCGTACTTAAATTCAATAAATCCTGCTGCTTCATTTACTACTGGTTTATACCCTTCAGTACTAAGATAATCTACGTATACTTCTTGAAGTTCTTCTTTTGTATAGTCTTCTTTAATAACAAGGTTTTCTTCTTTACCTTGTACTGGAATTAAGGAAGAATCTTGAGTATATGAAAAAAGAAAAGTAGCGGTTGCAATAGTTGCGCCGATGATTGTGTTCTTCATTATTACTTTTTCTTCTTGGTCAAGCAGTAAGCCAACCAACTATTTTTTCCAGTTTTGTTTCGAGCTACCTTCGTAGTGTAAAATGTAGAGTCAGTAAATCGGATCTCCTTAGAACGAACTTCACACATTGCTTGTGCGTCTGATTCACTACTAAATAGTCCAAACTTGGTTCGATTGTTCTTGGTCTTCATGTCTTCTATTATATCAAAATCAGGGTTAGTTGTCACTATAAAAGTGAGGAACATTCTAGAGCCTCTAGTCGCTCTCTCACATGGGTCTTATTCTACCAAAAGGGACTCAGCAGGTCAATACCGAGTCCCTTAAAATTTAAAAGCTTTTAAGCTCCGACTAGGTTTTAGCGGTATTTACTACCTTAATCCCTTCCTTAGTTACTCTCATACTGTAGTAGCCGCCTTTCTTAGGCATAACTCCGTCTAGTATAGCATCGGCTACTAAAGGAGTCACGTTCTTTTTAATAAATCTATTAATGTTTCTAGCTCCATAGTCCTTAGAGTAACCTTTTTCAGCCACATACTTAACTAAAGTTTTATTAACCTTAATAGGTAAGTCTGCCAGTTGAAGTTTAGCAATCTTCTCTACAATACTTGGACTCAAAGGGTTAAAAGTTGAAAAACTATCTACACGGTTAATGAACTCTGGGTTGAACTCTTTCTTTATTGCTTCAAGAGAGTAAGTCGCTTCTTCTTCTTTACTTTTAACATCACTTCCAAAACCAACAGAAGTACTGTTAATTTCTTTAACACCAAGATTAGAAGTAAAGATAAAAATTGAGTTAGAGAAATCTAACTCTCGACCTAGGTTGTCAGTACAGGTTCCAGAGTCTAGTAAGGATAGAAGAAAGTTATACAGTTTGTGGTGTGCCTTTTCAATCTCATCAAAAAGAAATACCCACTGATTAGACTTTTCTGCTTTCTCAAACAAAAGACTCTTTTCAGAGTGTCCAACATATCCGGGAGGACTTCCGATTAGTTTAGCGTATTCGTGAGCCGAAGCGTACTCAGCGCAGTTAATCTTAAAGAAGTTAGTGTTTAGCTTTTCAGCTAGTAGCTTAGACAGTTCAGTCTTACCTACACCCGTTGGTCCAATAAAAAAGAAAGACGAATGCTTAGACAGTCCTGCGGCCATTACCTTAAGGTTTACTAAAACATCATCAATAACATGGTCTTGTCCCATGATCTTGCTTCTAAGGAATTCGTCTAATTCGTCAAGTTCTCCCCTACTCGTTATAGGAGGCAATGAGATCTCTAACTCTCCAGTAGTTTCCGACTTTGTAAGAGTATTACTGAAAAACCCTTTGGAATCAACAAAATTAGATACTGTTGCTTCGTCAAATTTTGATTTAGTTACAGTATTAACATAACCGATAGCATTAATATCTCCGCAGATATACTCAAGTAGAAACACTGGGTATACAGTAGTGATAGCGGAGTACAACGAATCAATAAAGTTGTCATCTTCAAAATCGCACTTATCTCCTTCTGAAATAAGAAAATCTCTAACTATAATTTGCTTATAATTCTGAACGGAAATAATCCCCAAATCGGGGTTTCCCATCAAGAGAAGTAGTTCTTTGTAGTAACTAAGAAATTCCTCGTCGTTTAACCTTTTAATAGATACAACTATATCTAGATCGGGAACGACGGTCCTGCACGAATCAGGTGTTTTTGCCATATTAGGTCTTTGTAAAAAGTGGGTTAACGGAACCCTTGTCTTTTGTTTTAGTTTTGTTAGAAGGCGACTTCTCACCTTCAAAGTTTTTGTTAAGTATAGTAATAAGCTTTACCGAGTTATTTCTAGCAGTCTGAGCAATCTTAAGACTGTCCAACATAGCTCGTTGGTTCTCAGGGTTTGGATCTCCCTCGTCAGTCTCTAAACGATCTTTAAAGTACTCGTAAGCCTCTAAAGCTTTTAGCCTGTCTTGCTTGTTCTCTTCAAGAATACTCTTGATCTGCTTCTGAACTCTAACTTCGTTAAAGTATGCGTTACCTTTTGGTTTATATTCTGCTACCATAGTTGTTATCCTCTAAAGTAGATAGGGGAAACACTAGGTAGTTTTTCAAAAGTTCTTCGTATTGGTCCAAAGAGATAGGATTCGGAAAGAAAGGTGTTTCCACCATTAAGTCTAGATAAATGTTCATTTGCGTTTTTTAGAAAACTTTTCAAACGTATCTTCGTCATCAAGATACGCATACTCATCGTCCAATGACGATGTTGTCCTCTTATTATAGCGTTTCTGGCCTATTTCTCGGCAACCTTTATCTAACTTCTTACTTTTAGACTTATTAAATCGTTCCTTAGGGGAAGGATCATTTTTATTAGACTTACTCATTAGTAAAAGAAAAAATCCTCATCCTCATCATCTTCTGATGCAACTAAACTCTTAACCATCTCAGATACCTTGCCTCCTTTAGGCCACTGAACAGCAACACACTCGTTCTTGTGATCCCAAAATAAACGTGCTGATTTAGCATCTTTTTCGTTCTCGTCGTATACCAAATTATAGATTCGGCACCTATCTAGGTACTCAAAAAAATCGTCAGACGCTTCCATAAAAGCCTCTTTTCCTTCTTTAGTACTTAAGTACATTTTTAACTGTGTTGTTGTAATATAAGTTCCATCTTTCCTAAGTTTAAAGGGAACTCGAAATAATTCTTTATCTTCTTCCATAGGTATTAAATAAGGTCCTACTTTATCTAGTAAAGTAGGACCTTGTTGTAATAAAGTTTATTTTTTGGTTATTTAGTTTTGGACTGCTTGTGCAAACTCAGTAGAAAGAGCCCAGAGATCCGTGTTGATCTGGAGATTAGTGTTGATGTTAGTAATCTCCCTTGCTCGACGGTTGGTAGTACCGTTAACAAAACCTCCACGCATAAGACCCTCTTGTAGACGATTATGTGAACGCCACAAAGTGTCTCCAACATCCTCAGAACGACGAGCGCGATTAAGGTTAGCTAGGATGTTACGATCCACACTGTCGCCAAAACGAATCTCAGCAGCACGGGAAATGTACTCATTCGATTGTTCTTTGTTAAGAACGATAGATTCCCACTCAGTTACAACGTTTGATAGTGTAGATGCATCCTCGATAACCTTACGAGAAGACTTAATAACATCCTCCGCACTGAAACCAATGTGACGCTGACTTACGTTTCCATACTCAGCGTCAGAAACAATCATACCGTTAGAACAAACCATACGAAAGAGTCCTGCACGAAGTTGGTAGCTTCCTAGACCATTGTGGCAATTGATAAGAAGCATCTCAGGAAAAGAGTCTCCAACACCAAACTCATTCATTGAGAGAGATTCGTGTCGGAAACGAATAAGGTGCTTGGCGTGTTCCGCACTCCACTTACGGGACTTAACCTGTTGAGCTTCGTGAGCTACCCAACCCTCCTCTTGGAGTACTTCCATAATATCGGTAGTAGGAAGGAACTTATAACGACTAGAAACCTGAACGGGGTCAGGGGTAGTTGCAAAAGCAGCGGGAGCAAAGGTACGGATGAGTTCTTCGTTTTTGATAGTAAGCATAATTAGTTGTTGAATCGTTTGTCGAACGCTTGTTCACGGGTTAGGTTAAGGGCAGAGTCTTCTTTAGTCATACGAAATCTCTTACCAGTCTTCTTAGTGTAGTCCTCGATGGACTCGTAGAGCTTCGTTCTCTTCGATGGCTCTATTATATCAGACTTGGATGCCTTGGTCAATACTTTCTTCGGATCTTTTTTCCGAGTGTGTATTGGGCGAGTAGTCCCTGTCTCAGTTCCGACCCCTTCGAAGTGATCGTTGAGTCTTTTAGTGAGAGCTTTTAGGAAATTGTCTTGGTTCATAGCCTTATTATACCTTGTACACCCAGCAAAGTCTTCAACAAACTCTAAGAAACTTTTCTTACTACTTCAGAAGCTTAAGGTCGAACAGTTTTCTAAGTCCATCGAAGTCCTTGTTATCTAGGTCAACAATAAGTTCGGGGAAATGCTTTTTACGGAACTTAACATCGTTTTCCTTAATTACATACCAACCACCATCTTTAGCTACAATATTCTTATATTCTAAGATTTCTACAACCCCTACCCAAGGATCTAGACCTTTATCGAACATTAACTTGAAAGGGGATTCTCTAAAAGGAAGACCTTCTTTGTTCTTGGTGTTCCTAACTGTACCTTTAATACCAACTACCTGCTTGTGTTCATCTCTAATTAAATCAGAAGTTTTATTCGAAAGAGTTTTGGAGCTTACGCCTAGGTAGAACTCTAATGACCTTCCGCCACTAGCCTTCGTTTCGTTTGACCCAAAAAGGACTCCAACCTTTTCTCTAAGCTGATTAATAATCACTAGAGATACGTTGTACTTTTTAATTTTTGGGTTGATCTTACGAAGAAGTTGTCCGATTGCTAATGCTCTTTTTGCACCATCAATCGGGCTAGTTTTATCTGGTGCAGCTTCATATTCAGATCTAGATGGACTTACTGCTAAAGAATCATATCCGATTACGATAGGAGTTTTCTTGTCAACCTTTCTGATTTCTAGAATAGTTTCTTCTATGGTTTCAAAACAATCCTCAAGAGTTTCTGGCGCACAGTAAATAAGTTTGTCAGGATTTAATCCTAGTGTGGATGCAAAATCAGCCGAGTATGCATTTTCAGAATCAACTAACATTGTGTAAAAACCTTTTTTCTGTGCATCTTTTAAAATGTGCGTGAGAAAAACTGTTTTTGCGGTGGAAGCATTTCCGTAGTATTCAGAAATTTTTCCGACTGGAATTCCTTTATTGAAATCGCCAGTAATATCGTGATTGAGAGCGTAAGATCCTACTGAAATGTAATCTGAGGTTTGGGACTCCTTAGAGAGAATATTTACGTTCTTGAGTTGTTTTAGTGCTTCGGGGTTCATGTATTATTATAGTTTTGACTCTTTCGCAAGTCATCAAAAATGTTTGACTTTTTAGTTCCAACCACCTTTATAATAACCATCTCCTTTCAGATTGAAACTAGGTTTGATTTTGCTAAAAAGTTTAAATAGAGTAGGATCTCCCTCACACTCTGGGTCACAGTTAGGACAGAACTCTGGAGGGTTCTCATAGTTTTCAGTCATCGTCTGGTCGATCTCGTAAGTCTTTCCGCAATTCTCACACTCGTAATCGTAAATTGGCATTTATCGTTTGTCTCCTTTACCATCAATAACTCCCCTCTCCTTCCTGTCTCTAAGTTTATCGAGGTTCATTCGAGCTACGTACTCTAAGTTATAGCCTAAGTCATTGACGATCTGGGAAAGATTCCAAAGAACATCTCCACACTCGTCTAGGATTGCTGTATTTAATTCTAAAGAAGGCCCATATTCTAGATCTCCTTTACGAATAGCCTTGGCTAACTTACCACAAACTTCTCCAGCCTCTTCTGCTAGAGCTAAGTAAGGGTACATGGGAGGTTTGTCCTCCTTGGGATAGATTGCAAAGGTTGATGATTCTTTTTGATATTCGTTAAGTGATAAATTTTCCATATTATAAGATAAATAGGTCTTTGTAGTATTGATTTTTTATAGCTGTTACAAAAGCTAAGAGTAGAATGATAGGGGTTAGTGCAACTACAGTAAGTATAGTTATAAAATAACCTAAGTGTTTAATCATAGTTTTTCACCTGTAACTCCAATATTAATGGGGCCATGATATGTGTAGGGTAGCCCTTCTGTAAGTAATTTAATATTTTCAAACACCAT
>ENA-UOYH01000159-UOYH01000159.1-marine-metagenome-genome-assembly--contig:-NODE-159-length-31287-cov-5.004069_pt1 | contig 31287 bp, 28 predicted proteins | sample MGYA00238175_ERZ767261 | MGnify/ENA primary metagenome ERZ767261 (study PRJEB28946, sample SAMN06267185) | marine metagenome | isolation source: Columbia River Estuary | place: USA:Columbia River Estuary...
CCTGGCGGGCGGGAGTTTCTTTCTTAGCAAGACATTTTTTTGCTGGCGGTGCGATGATAAGTAGTGATCTGTGATTCTGCGAAGGTGTTCTCTCGCTCTTCTCTTTTTCCATACTCCGCCCGCGATTGCGTTTTGATGGTGTTAGATAGCACCTTTTCTCTTTTTTCCCTCGCTCGACGCATCCCGCCCAAACGATTGCATTCTTGATACAATAATGGTAGCAATGGGGTTGATAAAAACATTTCGAACCTTAAAACGAAATAAATTTCCGCATGTCGGATCTGAGCTATAGCTCCGGATACTCCCCGATTCGGATTTTCGGATTTTGTTGTTGTTAATATGTGGGAATTGGTATATTTTTGCATAATACAGCCCCTTGAATCCAGCCAAGAATGAGCACGCACTATTTGTGTCTTTATCCCCACGCCAAAACGATTTCTTTTTTGATACGACGATGTTAGCGCTGGGTGGAAAACAAATGTTTCAAAACTTAAAATCATCTAAAAACGGCCAAAACCTTCTTAGTACCTTATATATATATTTCATCCTAAAAAAATTTGTCATCATGTACAGATTTGTCAAAAAATAAATAAATTATCAAAATTAAAATCTTCTTTAACTGGAATTGATAAATCCCAATCAGCTAATTCTTCACGAATCTTTTCTCCGGAAATTCTTGAATCAAATTTACGTAGATCGACACCTGCGGGGATAGAAACAACTTTATTTGAATCAACGCAACGAACCTGTTTTACAATATCTGAAATCATATTTCCACTAGTGAGAATTCGCTGGGGTATGTAGGAATACAAAAGGTGATTTTGAAAAAGCTGAACTATTGTTTAAAAACATTATAAAAAAATAACATAATATAAAACAATTAAAACAACTGTTTTACAAATAATACCAGATCTAATTGTAAGTCCTGGACTAGTCTCAGGAGCAACTGATACCAGACATTATGAAAAAATATCTGATAATGCATATAGATTCTACCCTATGCGGGTTAATGAAAATAATCGAACTGGGTTTCATGGTATAAATGAAAATATTGGTGTTGAAAACTATATTGAGTTGATGGATGATGAGTACTTTTTTGTTTCATTAAAAAATAACGTTATTTGGCTTGTTTTATACTTATTAGCGGTTCCTGCAGGCCTTTTTGCAGCCTTATTTCTTAATCAAACAGTCAGAGGCATTAGAATCTATAAATCTATATTCTTCTTTCCATTTGTTATTTCTCAGGTAGTTGTTGGATTAGTTTTTAGTTGGTTTTATGACCCTTCAAATGGCCTTTTAAATATTATCTTAGAATTTTTTGGTTTTGACACCATCGCTATTCTTGCTGAAGAGGATTATGTGACTTACGGCATTATTGCTGCCGGTTTATGGCCTCAAACAGCATATTGTATGATTCTGTACTTAACGGGTCTAAACTCTGTTGATCCAGAACAAATTGAGGCCGGTCGAATCGATAACGCGAGAGGCTGGAGAATGTTGTGGTACGTCATATTACCGCAGCTCAAACCTGCAACCTTTATTGCAGTTGTTGTAACAATAATAGGCGCATTAAGGTCATTTGATTTAATTGATATTATGACTGGTGGTGGCCCGTGGGGATCCAGTAGGGTTCTTGCTTACTATATGTATGAGAAGGCTTTCTCAGAATATGGATTTCGAATGGGATATGGCGCTGCTATTGCCGTTGTTTTGTTGTTAATTATGATGATTTATATTGCCATGATACTTTACAGACTCTATAAAGATGAGAAGGGCGGTTAGTTATGTTTCCAACACCCATTGAAAGAACCAAGCCATCAACTCAACTGATCTACAAGATAGCACTTCCTCTATCTATTATTATTTGGCTTCTTCCGCTCATAGCTGTCGCTTTAACTTCGATACGCTCTGGAGCAGATATTAATTCAGGAAACTACTGGGGAATGCCAACTTCAATTAACTTTATTGAAAACTACACCGCTGTTTTTACAGATTCTCCCCTTGGTTACTACATTTTAAATAGTTTTAAAATAACCATTCCAACCGTGATTGGCGCATTAGTTTTATCAAGCCTTACAGGTTTTGCATTGGGTGTTTACCGTTTCAAACTGAACCTATTTGTCTTTTTTATGTTTGTTGCTGGCAACTTTATTCCTTTTCAAATACTCATGGTTCCTGTAAGAGACCTATCACTCTCTCTTGGATTGTATAACTCAGTTTGGGGGCTGGTTGTTTTTCATATTGCATTTCAGACTGGCTTTTGTACCTTTTTCATGCGCAACTTTATTCGCGCTCTTCCATTTGAGTTAATTGAGGCAGCTAGGGTTGAAGGCGTGTCGGAGTTTAAAATTTTTTGGTATGTCGTTCTTCCATTGATGCGACCAGCCATGGCGGCTTTGTCAGTTCTTATTTTTACATTTATTTGGAATGATTATTTTTGGGCCCTTGTGTTAACTCAGGGTGCAGATGCAATGCCTGTTACAGCAGGCTTAAACTCTCTTAATGGACAATGGGTTTATAATCAGCATCTTGTATCGGCTGGCTCGATAATAGCAGCCCTGCCTCCAGTCCTAATGTTCTTTTTAATGCAGAAGCATTTTATTGCTGGTTTAACTTTAGGAGCTGTGAAGTAATGAAACACTGGCGCCTAGATACTGATAACCAAACGCTAGTATTGTCATCTTTGGACAATAGGGTTCCGTGCCTAATTTATTGGGGTCAGAAATTACCGGGCGATGAAAGTTTAGAAGATCTAATTGAAGCCTCCAAAAAAGATTGGGGTGATAACTTATTAGATAAGGTTCCTGATCTATCAATCCTTCCTGAACAGTCTGCTAACTTTACTGGACAGCTTGGATGCAAGATAAGAGATATTAATGGCCAAATCCTATCGCCTCATTTTATTTTTCAAAGTGAAGTGGTTAATAATAACCTACTAGCTTTGACCTATATTGACAAAGCACTAGGCTTAACCTATATAGCTTCAATAACTGCCTATTCAAGTAATGATATTTTTGCTTTGAGTGCCAAGATTGAAAGTGACAATCCAATCAATATGGAGTGGTTGTCTACCCCTGTTATTGCTGCTTCTCAGAGCAGTAATGAGATGATTGATTATGGAGGACAGTGGGGCGGAGAATTCAGAAAACAATTAACGCCGTGGGTCACAGGAGTGCACATGAGGGAGTCAAGATCTGGCACAACGAGCCACGCTAATTTCCCTGGTTTAATCATTCCTTCTAAGGCGTGCTCAGAAAATTTAGGTTCTTGCTATGGTTTTCATTATGGCTGGTCTGGCGGGCATCGAATGATAGCAGAGCAGCTTCCAGATGGACGAAGACAGATTCAATTTGGTAATACTGAAAATAGTGAGCTTAGTCCGGGTAAGAGTTTTGAAACGGCAGAATTATTTATTAGTCACTCTTCAGAGGGATTAAGTGGAATTGGTAAGGCATTTAGATCGCATGTAGCAGAATCTATTGTTAATTTTTCTAAGGATAAATTGAGACCTGTCCATTACAATTGCTGGGAGGCTATCTATTTTGACCATAATGTTGATCAATTAAAAGAAATAGCAAGCCTCGCTTTTGATATTGGAGCTGAGAGATTTGTACTGGATGATGGATGGTTTAAGGGTCGCCATAATGCCCATTCTAGCCTTGGCGACTGGACTGTTGATGAAATTAAATATCCACAGGGGCTAAGCCCATTGGTTGATCATATTCAGTCTCTTGGTATGACTTTTGGGTTATGGTTTGAGCCAGAAATGGTGAGTCCTGATAGCGACTTGTATCGTCAGCATCCAAATTGGATCATGGGAGATGAGAATCAATTGCTTGGAAGAGGTCAGTTAGTTCTTGATATCTCATTGGAAGAGGTTCAAGATTATCTCTTTGAGAGGGTCAGCGCTTTGCTTGAAATTTATCCAATTGAATATATTAAGTGGGATCATAATCGAGTTTTGCCCTATCCAGATGCGTCCCAAACACGATCTCTTTACCTGCTTCTGAACCGGATTCGTGACTCACACCCAGAGGTTGAGATTGAGTCTTGTTCCTCAGGTGGTGGCCGCATTGATTATGGTATTTTGAGATATGCTCAAAGAGTTTGGCTTTCAGACAGTAATGATGCTCTAGAAAGGCTACGTATTCAACATGAAGCTTTGTTATGGCTTCCTATATCTGTAACTGGAAGTCATGTAGGTCCTAAGATTTGCCACACCTCTGGACGCGAATTATCTATGTCATTTAGGGCTTGGGTTGCCGCCCAAAGACACATGGGTTTTGAAATGGATCCTCGTGAATTGAACTCACAAGACAAAGACTTACTTAAATCAGTAACCACCTGGTGGAAAGCCAACCGCCAATGGATGGTAGAGGCGAGTATTTTCCGTTTACCCAGTATTGATGAAAGTGTGATGGCTGAAATTCAAGTTAACGCTAGCCTAGATCATTTTGTGGTTTTTGCGGGCCAGAGTATTTCATCAAAATTTAGCTCTCCAACTCCTTTGTTGCTTGAGGGGTTAAACCCAATGACGATGTATAATGTTTCTCTTGTTAACAAAAAAGAAATTAATTCGTTGAGTAAATTGGAAGAGGGTCTTTTAACCAAAACATTAAAGCTAAGTGGTCAATTTTTGATGACTCAAGGTATACAACTTCCTAAAGTTTTTCCTGCAAACATGTTGGTCATTGAGGGAGATAAAGCTGCATGAGTAAAACTAACAATCGACGCTCATCAAACTGGTACGGAAAAATGGATAAAGATGGCTTTATTCATCGCAGCTGGATGAAGAGTCAAGGTCTACCAGACCATGTTTTTGACGGTCGACCCATTATCGGAATATGTAACACCTGGTCAGAGCTTACCCCTTGCAATGCTGGCTTAAGAAAACTAGCAGAAGGAGTAAAGCGAGGCGTTTGGGAGGCAGGGGGTGTACCTCTAGAGTTTCCAGTAATGTCCTTAGGTGAGACTCAAATGAAACCTACCGCTATGTTATTTAGAAATCTTTTATCGATGGATGTAGAGGAAAGTATTAGAGCATATGGAATAGATGGGGTTGTTCTATTGGGTGGCTGTGATAAAACGACACCTGGTCAACTGATGGGTGCGGCAAGTGTCGATTTGCCAACTATTGTTGTTTCTTCAGGCCCCATGCTTAATGGCAAATATAAAGGACAAGATATTGGCTCTGGTACCGATGTATGGCGTTTTTCAGAAGAGGTCAGAGCAGGAGATATGTCATTAAAAGAATTTATGGCTGCTGAAACTGGGATGAGCCGCTCGTCTGGAGTTTGTATGACAATGGGAACAGCTTCTACGATGGCCAGTCTTGTTGAAGGAATGGGCCTTAGTTTGCCAACTAATGCCACACTTCCAGCAGTTGACGCAAGGAGAATGACGCTTGCTCATTTATCCGGAAAAAGAATTGTAGAGATGGTTGAAGAGGAGCTCAACTTGTCAAAAGTTTTAACCAAAGAAAGCTTCCAAAACGCAATCACCCTTAATAGTGCGATTGGTGGATCTACAAATTCAGTTATTCACTTATTGGCGTTAGCAGGAAGGGCAGAAATTGAGCTTAACTTAGCAGACTTTGAAAAGGCTGAAGATATTCCATTGCTAGTCAATCTGATGCCTTCAGGCAAATATCTTATGGAAGATTTTTGTTATGCAGGTGGCATCCCAGCTGTTATGGATCAGATCAGAAGCCATATTAAGCCAGCAAATACAATTCTCAACAAAGACATTACCCATTACTTTGATGAGGCTGAAATATTAAATAAAGAGGTCATTAAAACTTTTAACGCCCCTCTTAAGGAATCTGCTGGCTTAAAAGTTCTTAGAGGAAACTTAGCGCCAGATGGCGCAATCATTAAGCCAGCAGCTGCAACAGAAGAATTGCTTAAGCATGAAGGCTTGGCGTATGTATTTGAAGATATTGAGGATATGAAAGCTAATATTGATAGGCCTGATCTTCCTGTTACAAAAAATACAATTCTAGTTCTAAAAGGGTGCGGCCCCAAGGGCTATCCTGGAATGCCAGAAGTTGGCAATATGCCAATCCCTAAGGTACTTGTTGAGCAGGGCGTGAGGGATATGATTCGTATTTCAGATGCACGAATGTCAGGCACAGCATTTGGAACCATAGTTCTTCATGTTGCTCCTGAGGCAAATGTGGGTGGACCGATTTCAATTGTTGAGACTGGCGATCGAATTCAAATTGATGTGAGGCAAGGCTTGCTTGAGCTTCTCGTTCCAGAATCTGAAATTGAAAAGCGCTTAAAATCTAGAAAGCAGCCAAAAGAGAACTACACTCGCGGCTATGCAAAGCTTTATATTGATAACGTCATGCAGGCTGACAAAGGTGCAGACTTAGACTTTCTGGTGGGTAAAGATACCCGCCTACCATCGCGAGAATCACACTAATGCAAAATTATGCAACCTTTAAAGATTTAGAAGATACTTCTGTTTTTATCACTGGAGGAGGCTCTGGGATTGGCGCCTCCATTACTGAAGGATTTTTATCTCAAGGAGCCAAAGTAGCCTTTGTTCAAAGGTCTGATTGTGATGAATTTTTAAGCAAAGTTTCTTCAAAATATAAGTACAAGCCATTATTTATAAAATGCGACATTACTCGAACAGACGATCTAAAGAACGCAATAGCTCATGCAAGCCAAGTCAACGGTGGAATAAATGTGCTCATTAACAATGCGGCAAATGATACTCGTCACACGCTTGAAGAGATGACCTCAGCAGAATGGGATGAGGCAATCAATATTAATTTAAAGCCACATTTCTTTACGGCTCAAGCTGTAGCTCCAATGATGAAGTCCCAGGGTGGTGGTAGCATCATTAATTTTTCATCTAACTCCTATTTAACAGGAAATGCTGGGCTACCTGCTTATGTTACTTCTAAAGCTGGAATTACAGGCCTTACCAGGAGTTTAGCGAGAGAGCTTGGTCCTGATGGAATTAGAGTGAATACGCTGATTCCTGGATGGGTTCTAACTGAGAGACAGTTAAAGCTTTGGGCCAATGAAAAAGATTTGGCAGTTACTATGGAAAAACAATGCATTAAGGAGCACCTAATGCCTAATGATTTAATTGACTCAGCATTATTCTTGGCTTCAAATGCATCTCGAATGATGACTGGCCAAGCATTAGTGGTAGATGGTGGCGTTGCAGTTACAGGATAAAAAAGAATGATGATGGACATAAAAGCGAAATGGATTGCTGCTGATTGGGGAACAACTCATATGCGCGCCTGGGCAATTGGAGATAATGACAGTGTTTTGGCATATAGGGAGTCAAATGAAGGGATGAAAGACCTTCAACAAAATGAATTTGAGCCCGTACTATTGAGACTCATCGAAAACTGGCTCGATGACAATAAAGTGACAAATGTGATGGCATGCGGCATGGTTGGCGCTAAACAGGGCTGGGTGGAAACACCGTATTTAAAAGTGCCTTGTGTCCCAATCGACAATAGCCAGTTAACTATTGCAAGCACCAAGAATACGCACATTAAGGTCTATTTAGTTCCCGGTGTAATGCAGCACCAGCCTGCTGACATTATGAGAGGTGAAGAAACTCAAATTGCAGGATTCATTAATGAAAATCCAAACTTTAATGGCGTCGTTTGCCTTCCTGGTACTCATGCAAAATGGGTAAGCATTAAAAATAGACATATAACAAACTTTAAAACTTATATGACTGGAGAGCTTTTTGGTGTAATTTCAAATCATACACTGATTAGACATTCCACCTCAATAAAAGGATGGAATCAAGCCAGCTTTGAAATAGGTGTCCATGAAGGCTTTGAAAACCCAGGCTCAATTGGCTCTGATCTTTTTTCGTTACGATCTGAGTCTATTGTTAATGATTTAGATAGAGATGAGGCCAGATCACGTTTATCAGGCCTTCTCTTAGGGCTAGAGCTTAATGGCGCTCAAAGCTATTGGAAAAACAACAACGTTACACTCATTGGATCTGAACTTCTGTCGAATAATTACCATCAAGGACTCAAGATTCTTGGAGGAGAGAGCCAATTATTTAGCCTTGAAGCAGCTACCCTTTCGGGGTTAAGTTCAGCATACAAAGAGCTTAACTCTGAGTCAGAATAATGAAAAGAGAGATAATTGCTATTCTTCGAGGAATCAAGCCGAATGAAGTCTTGGCTGTAGCTCATTCAATTGCGGAGTCAGGAATCACTCAAATCGAAGTCCCTATGAACTCACCTGATGTTTTTGACAGCATCAAATTGCTTTGTGATGAGTTTAGGGATGATATTCAGATTGGTGCTGGAACAGTAACCAATACAAAACAAGTAGAAACTCTCTCTGACATTGGGGGGGTTCGCTTTATTGTTTCTCCAAATTTTGACTCAGAGGTGGTAGAGGCAACTAAAAAAATGGGAATGATGAGCTTTCCAGGTGTCATTACGCCGACAGAGTGTTTTTCAGCTTTGAAATCTGGTGCTGATGGCTTAAAGTTTTTTCCAGCTACCCTTTTAGGGGAGGCGAATTTAAGTGCATTGAAAGCAGTTTTGCCGCAAGGTATTCCTTTGTATATGGTTGGGGGAGTCGGTCCAGAAAACTTTTTATCATGGTTTGATGCTGGGGCAACTGGTTTTGGAATTGGCTCTGGACTATACAAAGCTGGTGATAGCGCTGAAATTGTTTATGAAAAAGCAAAGGCTATTGTTTTATCCTATGATAAAGCTAAATAATGATCACTGAGTTCTTACCAATAGAGCCTTGCAGCCTGGGAGAGGGACCTCTTTGGCACCCAGGGCTAGAGTCTCTGTTCTGGTTTGATATCAACTCTCACAAGATGTTTAACTGGAAGAATGGCATACTGAAGACTTGGACATTTTCTGAGCCAGTTTCAGCGGCAGGCTGGATTGATGATGACCATCTCATTATTGCAAGCGCATCCGCATTGATAAAGTTCTCGATTTCAAAGGACACCAGAGAGACTTTAATTGATTTAGAGGCTGACATGCCTCATACTCGCTCAAATGATGGCCGAGCTGATCCATGGGGCGGTTTTTGGATAGGAACAATGGGCCTTAAGGCAGAACAAGGCGCTGGTTCGATTTATCGGTTTCATCAAGGTCAGCTAAAAAAATTACAGGAAGGCATTACTATTCCAAATAGTATTTGTTTTTCACCTGATAGGAAGTTTGTTTATTTTACTGATACATCTCAAAAAAAAATCTTAAAGCAGGATCTAGACCAATTGACTGGTTGGCCCCTCAATGAGCCCTCAATATTAATCAATCTTAAAGCTCAAGGGCTTCATCCAGATGGCTCTATCTGCGATAGCCAGGGTTATATTTGGAATGCTCAGTATGGCGCCTCTAGAGTTGCGAGATATAGTCCTGAAGGGTGGCTGGATCGAGTTGAAGAGGTTCCAGTATCTCAAGTTACCTGCCCATCTCTTGGCGGGAAGTTTTTTGATACCTTGTATATCACTTCTGCATCTCAAGGATTAAGTGATAATGATTTGAAAACTGAGCCTATGGCTGGTAAAGTATTTCACTTTAAAACTGATATAGCTGGTCTAGCTGAATATCAGGTAAAGATCTGAGGCTGTCATGAAACCTAAACTAGGAAGTTGTTATTATCCTGAGCACTGGCCAGAAGAACGGTGGCAAAAGGATGCTGAAGAAATGGTTGCTGCTGGCTTATCCTGGGTTCGAATCGGTGAATTTGCATGGAGCCGTTTAGAGCCAGAACAGGGCATTCAAAACTTTGATTGGCTTGATCGCGCTATCTCTATTCTTGGAAATGTGGGTCTTAATATAGTTATGAGCACGCCAACAGCTGCTCCTCCAAGATGGGTTGTTGATAAATGGCCTGACATGCTTCTTGTTGATGAAGAAGGAAGGTCTCGTCAGTTTGGATCAAGGAGGCATTACTGTTTCTCTCATGAAGGCTACCTTGAAGAATCTCTCAGGATTTCAAAAGCTGTTGCCGACCGTTATGGGAATAACCCCTTCATCAAAGCCTGGCAGTTAGATAATGAATATGGCTGTCACGAGACTACTCTATCATATAGTCCATCAGCACTAAAAGCCTTCAGGAATTGGATTGCCAAGAAATATGAATCAATTGACCAGCTTAATAAAGCGTGGAAAAACGTTTTTTGGTCCATGGAGTACAATAGTTTCGATCAGGTTGGGCTTCCAAATTTGACCGTCACAGACCCTAACCCAATCCATGAACTTGACTTTAAAAGGTTTAGCTCTGACCAAGTTGTCAACTTCAATCGAAGTCAGGCGTCAGTTATGAGACAGTATACAAAAATGCCTCTCATTCATAATTACATGGGTCGAATTACAGACTTTAATCACTACGATGTTGGTAAAGACCTAGATATAGCTAGCTGGGATAGCTATCCATTGGGTTTTCTAGAGGACCGTTCAACTCAAGATGACGAATTTAAACTCAGATTTATGCGCCATGGAGATCCTGATTTTCAGGCCTTTCATCATGATTTATATAGGACCGTTGGACAAGGTCGATGGTGGGTAATGGAGCAACAGCCTGGCCCAGTGAATTGGGCGCCATATAACCCTGAACCAGCCCCTGGTGCTGTTAGGCTTTGGTCATGGGAGGCAATTGCACATGGCGCAGAGGTGGTCAGTTACTTTCGATGGCGCCAAGCACCTTTTGCTCAAGAGCAGATGCATGCTGGCCTTCAAAGACCTGATGGCGAAAATGCCCCAGGAATCACTCAAGCCTCTCAAGTGTCTTCTGAATTAAAAGAGTTTAAAGATATTGAGCAAGTTCAATCTAAGATCGCACTTATTTTTGACTACGAAAGTTGTTGGGCATGGGAGATTCAACCTCAAGGCAAAAGCTTTGATTATTTTGAACTAGTTTATGACAATTACAGGGCCCTGAGAAGTCTTGGCCTTTCGGTGGATATTTTGCCTCCAAATCAGAGTGATCTCAAAGGCTATAAAGTTGTTCTTATGCCTGGTTTAATGCGTGTTAGTAGAGAATTAGAAGACGCCATTGAGTCATTTGAAGGTGTCCTTATATCGGGTCCAAGGGCTGGCTCTAAAACTACTAATATGTCTATTCCTTCTCAACTTCCACCCATCGTTCCAGGAGTCAAGGCTACTGTTGCTAGCGCTGAAACACTTCGACCGAATGCTTTTATTTCAATTAAAGGTCTTGGAAGCTTTAAAACTTGGATGGAGACATTAATCGATTACGATAACATCATTGAAGAGACTGAAGATGGAAGGGCTGCTGTTGTTGGGCATGAAAAAAATATCTATATTGCTGGATGGGCAGACCAGATGACATTAAAAATGATTTTTTCTAGAGTTTGCGAATCAAAAGATATTTCAACAACAGAATTAGAGGACTGTGTCAGGGTTCGCGAAACCTTAACGCATCGGTTCTGGTTTAACTACAGTAATCAAGAGTGTAATGTGGGCTCAGTCTGTATTCCGCCATCTGGTGTTATATGGGAGTCAATCAAAGGTTAGTTTTATCTGACTCTGAGTTCAGTTTTAGGGTCAAACAATAAAGCTCTTGAAGTGTCGACCTTGATACCAACTTTTGCAGCTGTTTTAGGCAATTTATCGTCCCTTGATTCGACAACAATTCTTTCTCCATTTGGAGTTTTAAGATATAAGTAAGAGACGTCACCTAGAGCCTCAGTAAATTCAACTTCAAGATCGCCCGAACCTGAAATCTGAATGTGTTGAGGTCTTAATCCAATTAATAGCTCTGATTGATTTGAATCTATATCTTTAGGAGCATTCAGTTTGAGTGACTCTAGACTAGGAACTATAATTTTTGCGCCGTTAACTCTGCCCTGGACGAAGTTGATAGTTGGCGAACCAATAAACCCTGCAACAAAAACATTTTCTGGGTCATCATACAGAGACAAGGGTGAACCTACTTGTTGAATGAGTCCATCCTTAAGGACGACTATCTTGTCTGCTAATGTCATCGCCTCAACCTGATCATGGGTGACATAAATGATGGTCGTTCCAAGCTCACGATGCAGTCGCGAAATTTCAACACGCATTTCTACTCTGAGCTCTGCATCAAGGTTCGATAAAGGTTCATCAAATAAAAACACTTCAGGGCCTCTAACAATTGATCTGCCAATGGCAACTCTTTGTCTTTGCCCGCCTGACAAGGTTTTAGGTTTTCTGTCTAGGTACTCTTCTAGATGAAGAATACTTGCAGCCTCATTAACTTTTTGATCAATTTCATTTGAAGGCACCTTGGACATCTTAAGCCCAAATCCCATATTTTCTCTGACTGTCATGTGAGGATAAAGTGCGTAAGACTGAAACACCATAGCAATCCCTCTATCGGCGGGGTGCATGGAGGTGACATCCTTTTCACCAATATGAATTGCACCACTAGTTACATCCTCTAGTCCAGATATCATTCTCAGTAAGGTGGACTTACCACAACCTGATGGTCCAACAAAAACACAAAATTCACCATCCTGAATATCTAAATCGATGCCATGAATAACCTCTAAATCATCATATTTCTTTGTTGCGTTTTTTATCTTTAATGATGCCATAGTAATTTATATTAATTGATTGATTTTTCTGGGAAACTCCAGGCGCCTGCCTCTTTGCCAATTTGCTCTGAAGTTGCCAGTAATTCAGGTTTATATTTTTCAAGACTTTCTAAACTATGAATATCAGTTGAGCTTGTGATAGAGAGGCCCCCAATTACTCTTCCATTGGATGTAAGGATAGGAGAGGAGATACAGATAATTTTTTCCTCATGCTCCTGACGATCAAATGATATCCCTTCTTTTTTGATCATAGTCAACTCCTTTCTAAGGGCTTTCTCTGAGGTAATTGTGTGATCTGTATACTTGAAGAAAGCTTGCTTAGAAATAACTTTGCTAAGTTCAGACTCCTCTAAAAAGGCCATCATTGCCTTACCTACACCCGTACAGTAAGCAGGACCAACTTTGCCTGCCTGTGAGTACATTTCAATAGGTGAAGCAGGGTTTCGTTTATCTACATATAAGACTTGACCGTTGTCGAGTTCAGCTAGGTGAACAGTTTCACCCACTTTGGCCGAGAGTTCATCAATAAATGGCACCGCAACTGGTGCTAACGAGCTTTGCAGCCAGGCAGAATGAGCCATTCTGACAAGCTTTAGACCTAATTTATAGGTTTGCTCTTCTTCGTTGTAGCTGAGCATGTCCTGGTTAAGAAGCGTTTGGAGAAGTCTGTAAAGGGTTGCTTTTGGATATTTGCTAGTTTTAAGTAGGCTAGAAAATCTAACGGGAGAGCCGATCTCAGCCACTTCACTTAAAACATCTAGTGCCTTACCAACCGTTCCATCTCCTCTCTTTTCAATAGTCATAATATAATCTTTTGATTAATTTTTAAATGCTCATTATTGAGTTAAATTTTATCAGATAATGTATACTGTTTTTGATTAAGTTTACAATAGTAAAACCTAGTTCCATTATATGGAAAAGTAGAATGAGCGAGCCTAAAAAATATATCTTATCTATCGATCAAGGAACAACTTCATCTAGGGGAGTGCTGTTTGACAGTAACTATGAAATAGCTGGAATTGGTCAGAAAGAATTTACACAAATTTTTCCTGATTCAGGATGGGTTGAGCATGATCCTGAAGAGATTTGGGAGTCAACGCTTGAGAGCTGTAAAAGTGCTATTAAAAAAGCAAAAATTGACCCCGTTCAGATTGCAGCAATAGGCATCACTAACCAAAGAGAGACCACAGTCGTATGGGATAAGAAGACAGGTAAAGCGATCTATAATGCCATTGTTTGGCAAGATCGTAGGACGTCAGATCATTGTCAAAAATTACGGGATCTTGGACACGAGGATCTTGTCACTAATAAAACGGGTCTTCTGCTTGACCCTTATTTTTGTGGCACTAAAATAGCCTGGATTTTAGATAACGTTGAGGGAGCCAGAAAAAAAGCGAATGATGGGGAATTACTCTTTGGAACAATTGACAGTTTTCTGCTTTGGCGATTAAGTAATCAAGAGGTCCATTCAACTGACGCGACGAATGCCTGTCGAACGCTCTTGTACAATATTCATGAAGGCCAATGGGATAAGGATTTACTAGAGCTCTTTAATGTCCCTGCCACAATGCTTCCTCAGGTAGAAGACAATGCAGCAAGCTTTGCTATGGCCCATAAATCAATTTTTGGAGCTGAAATTCCTATTTCAGCTATGATAGGTGATCAGCCCTCTGCCCTTGTGGGCCAGGCATGTTTTGAGCCTGGAATGGTCAAGTCTACCTATGGAACGGGTTGCTTTGTATTGATAAATACAGGGAATCAGCCGATAAAATCTAATAATAAGTTGCTGACTACCCTAGCTTTCCAAGTTAATAGCAAAACCTGCTACGCCCTAGAGGGTTCAATATTTGTAGCTGGCGCTGCCGTTCAATGGCTTAGAGACGGACTCCAAATCATAGAATCAGCTGATCAGTCGGATTTATTAGCAATGCAAGCAGATTTATCTCAAGACGTTTATCTTGTTCCAGCTTTTGTTGGACTTGGAGCGCCTTATTGGGATCCAGATTGTCGCGGAGCACTTTATGGCATTACGAGAGGTACGGGGCCAGCTGAAATTACAAAAGCTACACTTGAGTCTGTTTGCTACCAAACCTCAGACCTGCTTAATGCAATTTCCAAAGATCTAGGCGATCATAAGCTGAGTGCAATTAGAGTGGATGGTGGTATGGCGGCTTCAAACTGGACAATGCAAACGCTTTCAGATTTGCTTCAGCTCCCAGTTGATAGACCAAAGAACTTGGAAACAACAGCACTTGGGGCTGCTTATTTGGCGGGCATGCAAATCGGTTTTTACCCAGCCATGGAAGATTTTGCTAAATCCTGGAGATCTGAGAGTCAGTTTAATTCTAAGATGTCAGACAACGAAAGAGATAAAAAACTCGCTGGATGGAAGAATGCTGTCAAGCGAACTTTGTCCAATCGTTAATTTCCCAGAAAACTAATCGTCTTTTCAGCAATAAATTGACTGACCCTCACGTTGGACTCAGATGTAACTCCCGAAGTGTGAGGAGTAAGGATGCAGTTCATTGAGCTAGAGATTTCATCATAGAATTCGGCTTTAACTGGTTCTGAGCTATAAACATCGAGCGCAAAGCCACTAATTACATTTTCATGATAGGCCGCTAGTAAGTCATCCTCGTTGACAATTGTTCCTCTAGATGAATTAATAATGATTGGACTTTTTCTCATTAAATTAAAAGCATCTCCATTAATTAAATCACTTGTCTCATCGGTTAGTGGGAGGTGAATCGAAATGACATCCGAAAGACTATAAAGCTCTTCCTGCTTAACTAATGAAACTTGATGCTCTTTAGCATCCGCTTGAGAAACAAAAGGGTCATAGGCAATCACCTCTGCTCCAAAAATTTGAGCTAATTTAGATACTTTTTTACCGATTACACCAAAGCCGAGTAACCCAAGAGTTTTTCCACCTAACTCCCTTGACTCGATCGAGGTTCTAGGCCATTGACCCGACGAGGTGCCATTGTGTGCAATTGGGATATTTTTTAATAGAGAAAGGGCGCATGTGATGACGTATTCAGCAACAGAATCTGCATTCATACCTGAAGCTGGCTGCACTAAGATATTGTTATTAGAGCAGAACTCAGTGTCAATATTATCTAAACCAACGCCAAGCCTTCCAACAAACCTCAAGTTTTTTGCGTTAGCTAGAAGAGTCTCAGTCAGCTGTGTCTTGTTGCGAACAATGACAGCATCTGTATCCACTATTAGAGAGTTTAAATTATCAAGATTTTCGTGAAGAGTTGTGTCATAAGTGACCTCAAAATGTTTGGACATTTTGTCAACACTGTCTTGTTCCATGAATTCTGTTATAAGTACTTTTTTCATTTTTAAATTTTTCTAGAGGGTTGTAATTGATTTGAAAACTCTGCCACGTCTTTAGAGCTGGGCAGGTTATAAATGCCACCTATCATTGTGCACTTTAGGGATGCAGTGGCTGTTGCAAGCTCAATTGCCTCTTGTATGGGTTTAGTAGTAATGAAATGAGCAAAAGCGCCATGAAAAACATCTCCAGCGCCATTCGTTTCTTTTACTTCAACGAGAGGCGAGTCACAATGAAAAATTTCTCCATTGTCGATCCAATAAACGCCTTTAGATCCTAGGGTTACCGCATAAAATTTTGGGTTACTTTGATAGAGACTTTTTAGTGCATCAATGATGGGTTTATTGTTTGTGTATCGATTCAAGCCAATTTCAGAAAAAATTGGATGGGACGAGAGATTAACTACCTCTTCAAGAAGAGCGCTATTAGAGAAATTATCAAGATCAACAACACAATTGAGCTTATTATTTTGACAATGAACTGCAACGTAATGGGCTGCTTCAATCCAGTTGGTGTCCACAAGATAAGACTGTCCAATGGAAAAATCAAAAGTAGGCATTGTCTTTTCATTGATGAGCTTATCCTCATTGAAGACTGCTAGCATTCTTTCACCTTTTTTATCTTCAAAGATGTGGCTTTGGGATGTTTGAGCATCTTGAACTGTGATGGATTTATGAGTTGGGATGCCAGACTTAATAAACTCTGACTTTAAAAAATCAGCAGCATCGTCACTCCCAAATCTGCCAATAAATTCTGCATTACCGCCAAGAGACTTAATCGCAAAGCTCGCAACAGGAGCAGGCCCACCGAGACGCTTCTCTAGTCCATTTGCTACCATTTTGATTGGCTTTTCAGGAAAGCGATCAATTTTGACAACTCTGTCTAGGAAAATAGGGCCAACGCAAGTAATCATGGGGTCAATTGTAATGAAAATAGGTGGCTGGTGTTGCTAGAGGTTAAATTCACTCATCTGGACAACTCTCCCTTCTTTGATAGAGATTTCTGCGGCCTCACCAATTGCAACTGCAATCAGGCCATCGTTGAGTGAGACTTCTGGTTTGGTGTTGTTGCGAATAGCGCTGATGAACGAGGTGTGTTCATAGTATGTTGAGCCATGATGGTGTCCTGCCTGATGGATTTTAGCATCTACAGTTATGTTTTCTTTGAGTGCAGTTTGATTTTCCCTGAGTCCAATTCTGATGTCTGAGTTTGTTATTCCGGAGGAATTTGATGGCACTTCAGTTTCTACTTTTCCTAAAGATCCAACCGCGCACAACTCCTCTTGATAGTCAGAGTTTTCTGCAAACATACACAAGTCTAGGAATGCTCTGACTCCATTCTCAAAGTCAACAATGACAAACGCATTATCAAGAATATCAGGCGTTTCTCCGCCATAGGTTTCTTCTAGATGGTTAACATCTTGGCCACCACTTGCATAAACTTTTAGAGGTTCACTTTGAGCAATCAGTCTCATTAGGTCAAAAAAGTGGCAACACTTTTCAACCAGAGTACCTCCAGTCTTTATAGCAAAGCGATTCCAGTCATCAACTTTATGAAGAAATGGAAAGCGGTGCTCACGAATAGAGAGCATTTTTAAATCACCGATAGTTTTGTTATGAATCTCTTTAATCATTCTTTGGACAGGCGGCATATAGCGATATTCCATCGCAGTCCAAATAACACCCGGATAGTCTACTGCCAATTTTTCAAATTCTTGACAGTCTTTAACAGTTGTACAGAGAGGCTTTTCTATCAGAAGATGAGCTTCTGATTTCATTACTTCTTTCAAAACTTCAATGTGCGTAAAGTTGGGTGTTGCAATGATAAATGCATCTGCAATGTTGGCCTCTACAAGGTCAATGTAATTATCAAAAATAGCAACATCATTATTAAGTAAGTCAAGAGATTCCTTGATAGATTTTTCACTAGTATCGCACAATGCAACAACCTCAGCATCATCAATAATCTCTATATTAAGTATGTGCTCTTGGCCCATACATCCTGCGCCAATAATGGCATATTTTAGTTTTTCTGTCATAGTGTATATGTTGGTATATTCATTTGCTGACCAAAATGAATTAATTGATCAGATATATCACCATAAGTAAATGCAACATGGTGCTCAAGTCCACCTTTAAACATTTCCTCTAATTTTTGTGGACTATTCTCACCCAGACTAATTACTCCAGAGGTTCCAGAAAAAGAGTTTGGTCTATCAATGACCTTGCCCTTCATAATGAAAAATTGAAGTGTGTTTCGAGCTTTTGAAACTCTAAATATAGTTATTTCACCTTCCTTAAGACTGAAATCATGAAGCAGGGGTTTTCTTCTATTAGAGTGAATTCCAGATTTAGCAGTACCTTCTTTTGCCATACTGATTGGCGCTAAACCACAATGCCAAAATACCAAGGAATTGTCAGCTTTGTCAACGTCAACAATATCTACGAGAAGGGAAGGGCTGTCATTCATTTGGTTAAGTATGTTGCAGCTAATTCCTCCAAGTACGTCTGCCTCACAAGCGCAGCTTACTTTTTTTTCATTCATCATTGCCATCGGTCCACATGAAGCGCATCCATACTCTGTGAAAGTCTCTGGCCAGCATCGTATCGCAAAGGCGTCAAGATTGTGCTTATCTTTTAAACTCTCAAGACCATGATAGATTGAAAGGCTTTTATCAAATTCTTCTTGAACGAGATCCTCGGTTCCTTGAAGATAACTTGAAACAGTGCTCTTGGTTTTAAGAATAGTATCTGCTTCAACTTCTTTGGCTTCATCAAAAAGGTCTTCAAGCTCGAGATCTATTAGAGACACATTGAGCTTACTCGTTACCTCATTGGAGTCATAGTCACAGGTATCAAAGCCTTCAGGTCTAGTTCCAATAATTCCTATAGTTTGCTTGTCAATAGTGTAATCAAAATCAGCGTGATTGTTACTAATCGTTGCCTCTTTCCAAGACAGTTGATCAACTTCATCTGTACCGCTTATAAAACCTAGAAATGAGGACTCATTGACTTTTTCATCAGAATCCATGATGACAAATTCTGGAGTAATGCTGTTCTTTATTAATGAGTGCATACCCAGGTTAAGGCCACAAATCGAGTTGAGCCTTAATCTTCCACCCGTTCTTGGCTCTGGAAACGAGACAATGCAAATGGGTTTGTTGATTTCTTGAGCAAAATTTAAGAGAAATTTAGCGTCTGTAAAGGTTGTTTGAAAGAGAAAAATTTTGTCACAGGGGTTACTTTTAAAAAATGTTAAAGCTTTACTGGCATCTTCATCATTCGTAATGAGCTCATTAAAGCCAATTGCACTCGGAGATAGCGACAATAAAAGTGACTTGGCGTTACTGAATTTTGACTCAGCAAACTCAACATCAAAGGTTTCCCTTGCAAGTGCTAAATATCCAATCATTCAAAACCTCCAAATTCTTTTGTAAATTGTTCAGGGCTTTCAATTTTAAATCCATTATTAAAATAAGTTTCAAGAGATTGAGCATTTGAGGCGGTTAATTCATTTAACTTATTAACATAGCTTGTAGAGTCTTTTTTCAAACCTTCTTCGACTTGCTTAATATTTGGATATTGGTTGAAGGCATCAAGCCAGATAGTTCTCCCTGCAAGATATCCTGAGGCCCCATTTTTGTAGGCAAGCTCTAAACACTTATAGAATGAATCCTTGCCCATTCCAGAGGAAAGCACAACCCATGGTATATTATTAGTTGCTAAAGAGAGGTCTTTGAATGCTGCTTTTGTATCTTGACTTATTTCGCCTTCAAGTTGACTACTATCGACAGGACTCTCTAATTTAAAAATATCGACTTTATATTCGTCTTTAGCGAATTCTTTAACACTATCAATAACGTGTTGGGTTTTTTTCTGTTTTTGTTCTTGGTATTCAGTCGTATGATTTTCATCATCTTGAAACGGATATACAAGAAGCTCAAGTAAAAAAGGGATACTATACTTTTCACACTCTTGACCGATTTCTCTAACGTAGTTTTTTTGGTGTTCAATTGATTTAGACTCTGCATCTGGTCTATACCAAGCAAGTACTTTTACTGCATCTCCTCCAGCTCTTTTAATTTTTTCAACACTCCAGTTAGGGATATTTTTAGAGTATCTTCCTTTCTTAGTTTCTGTAAAACTGTGCTCCTCTAATGTAATCACAAGGCCTTTTGACTTATTGAACGGAAGAAGATTAGACAAAGAATAGTGAGGATCCATTAGAATGGCTGTAGCAAACTCGGACATATGAGAGGTTATGAGCTTTTTACATTCAACTACTTGTGAGTATGTATGCTCTTTTCCTGTTGCTTGAGATATGATGTTAAAGATTGGTGGTCTTTGATCTACAGCAAGCATTTGAAAGTGATTATTTTCAGTGCAAAGTTTCTTTAGATGGATCAGTTTTCCTAAATTTTGAGTATTCATTATTGATATATAAGATTAGAATAAAGTGTTAAAGAATACAGAGTTTCATATATTGGAACAGTGTACCAAAAACGATAGGATTATTTTACTGCTATATATGAATTCATGTATACTCCAATTTGAATAATTTTATATATTTTTAACTTTTCCTTTTTGTATATGAGATTAATCAAACAAACAAATTACAAATATTGTAATTTTTGTCTATATAAATAATTGGAGAGAGATATGAAAAAAAGTATTTTGTTGGCATCGTTTCTTGCCGTCTCCTCGTTTAGTGTTAACGCAGCAGAAATTAAGTTTCTTTGCTATCAGGACGCTAATGAGTGTGACGTTTTGGAAGAGATGTCTTCTGTTTGGGAAAACTCAACTGGAAATACAGTTAACTTTGAAAAAGTGGGCTATGATGTAGTTAGAGATCAGCTTGAGAATCAACTTGAAGCTGGCTCTGCTCCAGACGTTGCTCGTGTTACTAATTTAGGTGGATTGAATCAGTATTACCTTGATCTTACGCCTTATGTTGATGCTGGAAAATGGGAAACAAACTATGGTGCAACGTTGCCATGGTATAGAAAACCATCTGGCGATAACGGAATTTATGGCTGGCAAGCACAGCTCACAGTTACGGGTCCTTATGTAAACGTAACGATGTTTGAAGATGCTGGTGTTGATATGCCTGAAGAAGGCGCTACCTGGGATGATTGGGCTGACGCTCTAAGAGTTGTCAAGTCTGAACTAGGCCTAACAGCTGGACTTGCAATGGATAGAACAGCACACAGATGGGCTGGACCAGCTTTTTCTTATGGCGCTAAGTTCCATGAAAATGGCACTCCTATTTTAGTTGATGATGGTTTCAAAGCTTTTGCTGAAACGTTTGTTGGATGGCATGAGGAAGGCTTAATGCCTGCTGAAGGCTGGCCTGCTGGTGGCGGTACTGCTTATAAAAATGCAGCACCTCTTTTCCTAGATGGTACGGTAGCTATGCACATGTCAGGATCTTGGATGCTTGGTAACTATGATGCAAACATCACTGACTTTGAGTGGAAAGTTGTTCCTATTCCATGTGGATCAGGTGGTTGTGGAGCAATGCCAGGAGGTTCTGGAGTTGTTGCATTTAAATCAACTAAGGAGCCTGAAGTTTCAGCTTCGTTCATTGACTTCTTGTCACAAGCTGGAAGAGCGGGTTACTTTGCATCTAATACTTCAAACATTACTGCACACCAAGGTCTTCAAAAAGCTGGAATTGATTACTCAGGCGTAAGCCAGAGAGTTTCAGCTGGACTGTCTACTTTTGCAGCAAATGCAGGCAAAGCGGCAGAATCTACTCCGCAAGCCTATTGGTTCCAAGGTTACAATAAGAACTTTGCCATTTACGGTATTGTTCCTGACTACATAACTAAAGCGATCACTGGTGAAATGAGCCTTGATGACGCTTTGGCAGCGATTGATGCTGACGTAGCAGCAAAGATAGCTGAATAGTTATTATTCAGTTATACTGAAGTTCTAAACTTTAAGGCCGTCTCTTGAGGCGGCCTTAATTTTATTTAAAATTCAATCCTTATAATGTTTGACGCTGTTTTAAATCTTAATAGTTGGTTTCTGTTTTTTGCTCTCTATCTTGTGGTGGGTTTTATATTAGCAAAGGATGTCTATGGCTTTGTTCCAAAACTCATGTCAAGTATTGGCTGGCCCATCGAGTTTACTCAAAAACTGTTTGGAACTAAATCTCTTCCTTACTTATTTTTATTTCCAAATATCCTCATATTTGGACTCTTTACGTTTCTTCCATTGTTCATGAACTTTGGCTTTTCTGTGACCGATGGAACAAGTATCAACTTTGAAAATAGAGCCTTTTCAGGGCTTGATAACCTGGCAAGAATTACTCAGGAAATTCAAATTGATACTGGCGGTATTAACGTTGAGAATGCCAAATTCAAGTCAGCACTGTATGACACATTTGTGTTTGTGATACTTCAAGTGCCTATTATGATTCTCATAGCTCTTTTTACTGCAATTGTTCTCAATAGGGAGGTTATTGGAAGGGGTTTTTGGAGGGCTGTATTTTTTTATCCAGTCATGCTGAGCCCTGTGGTTGTTGCATTTTTATGGACCCTTATACTGAAGAGGCAAGGCATGTTGTCTCAAACACTAATAGACTGGAACTGGATTAGTGAGCCGATCCAGTGGCTAATGGATCCAAACTGGACAATGTTCTGGTCAATCTTTGTCTATACATGGGCTCATATGGGTTTTTATATGCTCATCTTGTTGGCTGGACTTCAGTCAATTCCTAGAGACCTTTATGAGGCTGCTCAAATGGACGGGACGTCAGAGAGGCGAGTTTTTTGGCGCATTACACTGCCCTTATTAATGCCAATCTTACTAGTTGTAACAGTCCTGTCGCTCATTAAAGCGGTGCAGGCGTTTGAGGAGCTTTATGCGCTTCAAGTTGGGTGGATCTCACTTGTTTCTTATATTGTTGAAAATGCCGGAATACGTGGCCAAAAAACATTCTTTGGTCTAGGCATTGCGGCAATGGCTTCTCTAATTGTTGCACTGATATTAATCGTTCTTTCTTTGCTTCAATTCTACTTAACTAGGAGACAAGTCAAGCTATGACAGATGTCATTAAATTTTTTACTCGTAGACAGGGCAAAAAGAAAGCTAGTCTGACCGACTGGATCTCTTATGGTTTTTTATTTCTTGGCTTTTTGATCATCTTTTTGCCAGTTTTGTGGCTAGTAATGAACTCAGTTAAGTCACAATTCTTACTTCAAAAGTATGATACTAATTTTCTACCAATGGACTATGAGCGTATTGCAAGAGCCACAACCTATGGGCCAGATGGTAAAGATATTCTTATTATGAAAGACCTCGAGCCATGGGTCATGTTTTGGAAAAATTTGAGTGATGACGAAAGAGCTGAAAAGGACGTTGTCAACTATATCAAAAATTTTAGTGGAAATGAATACTACGCTTTAAGATCGCACTTTGGACTGGTATCAGTAATGGCTAAGGATTTAATTCTTAGCCAAAACCTACCTGACTGGCTCATCAAGTACCCAAGCATGTTTCCGAGTGCTAAGAAGGAATATGATCCTCAAGCAATAGTGGACAGCCTTGTTGACGAGGATGCGAGGTTGTTATCTGAATATTTAGGACTCAAGCCCTATAAACCGAATGGATTTACAGCTCAAATTTTGGTGTCCATGATGGATCCTCAAACGGGAGAATTAGTTGAGTACTCTGTGAGCCGAATTAACCCAACTAAAGACACTGTCAATGCAAGGCTTGTCTCCAACCCCAAAGGAGGCATAACCAAGCTTCCTCAAAATGAAATTATTATTAACAAAAATTTAAAGCCTTCTTGGATCAACTATACGGATCCTTTAACTAAAAAAGCCCTAAAAAGCTTTGATGCGGTTAGGTGTCTCAATAATTCGGTCTTCGTTACAATAGTAGCAACCTTGATAACACTGCTGATTAATTCTATGGCAGCTTTCGCCTTATCTAAGTATCGATTTAATGGACAGGTCATCTTTTTTGTTATCATTTTGGCGACTTTAATGGTTCCTGCATCGGTACTCATTGTGGGTATTTTTAAAATGGTAACAATGACAGGTCTCTCTGGCTCTCTTTGGGGGGTAATCATTCCGGGAGCAGCGACACCTACTGGGGTCTTTATGCTCAGGCAATATATGCTTACGATTCCAGATGAACTCTTGGAGGCTGCAAGAATGGACGCAGCTAGTGAGTGGACAATTTATTGGCGAATTATATTTCCATTGGCACTGCCTGCAATAGCTGTGCTTGGAATTCTTTCTATTATATGGCGTTGGAATGATCTCATCCTCCCTATGATAGCTGTTTCAACAACAAAAGCCGCTTACACTATTCAGCTTTGTTTGCTCGACTTTAATGGAGAGTATCTTGCGAGGGAGCATTACGCTCTTGCAATGACGGTGGTAAGCTTGGTACCAACAACACTGGTCTTTGTTTTTCTTCAAAAATATATTACAACAGGAATTGCCTCAACAGGCATGAAATAAATTATGGCAAATCTTAAATTACGTGACATTAAAAAATCTTACGGAAAGACAGAGGTTATTCATGGGCTTGATCTGGAGGTTTTAGATGGTGAGTTTTGTGTCCTTGTGGGACCCTCTGGTTGCGGTAAGTCAACACTCTTAAGAATGATTGCTGGTCTAGAGGCAATTACTGAGGGGTCAATCCTCATTAATGATGAAAGGGTCAACGATGTCTCTGCAGCAAAAAGAGGGCTTGCTATGGTTTTTCAGTCGTACGCACTTTACCCTCATATGACGGTTCGTCAAAACCTTGCATTTGGACTTGAAAATCTTAAGCTAGATAAAGATGACATTGAGCAAAGGATCAACAAAGCGGCCAACCAGCTAAGAATGGAAGATTACCTTAAAAGAAGACCAGGGCAACTTTCTGGAGGTCAAAGACAACGCGTTGCAATTGGAAGGGCTATTGTCAGAGAACCATCGATTTATCTTTTCGATGAGCCATTATCTAACCTTGATGCTGAGCTTCGTGTTGCCACACGCGTTGAACTCAAAGCGCTTCATGCAAGACTCGGCAATACAATGATTTATGTGACTCATGACCAAGTTGAAGCGATGACAATGGCGGATAAAATTGTGGTCATGCATGATGGCATTATTGAACAGACTGGCTCCCCTTTAGATTTATATAATAAACCAGCCAATCTATTTGTAGCAGGCTTTATTGGCTCGCCAAAAATGAATTTTCTAGATTGCTCATCTCTGCCTGAAGAGATTAAAAAGCTTTCACCAAAGGGTGCTACTACTTTTGGTATTAGGCCTGAGCATCTGAGAATTCAAGATGAAAACACTCTTTCTCTTCAGGTTAAGACTGTTGAACAGTTAGGGTCTGATAGTTACCTTTATGGTGAAACGATTGACAAGCAAGAAATCTCAATAAAATTAAACAGTCAAACCACGATTAAGGGTGGTGAGTCTGTCAAAGTCGGATTCAGCCAAAGCGACACCCACTGGTTCAATGAAAAAGGTGCTTCTCTTTAGTTCTTGATTGTGTATTATCGCTTTATTTAGTTTTCAATAAATTATATGGTCGAGAGTGATCAACCTATTATTTGGATTAAAAACCCTTTAGACGTCTTTGCTGAGAACTGTGAAGGTGGAGTTGTTGTACAAGGCCAAAAAATTATCGAATTAGTACAAATGGGTCAGACCCCCAAGGCGACTATTGATGAAACTTATGATGCGAGTACAAGCGTCTTACTGCCTGGATTGATCAATACTCATCATCACTTCTATCAGACTCTAACAAGAGCTTATCCTGAGGCTTTGAATAAGGAGCTTTTTCCATGGCTCAAGAGCCTATATAAGGTTTGGGCAAACATTCAGCCTGAAATGCTATCTGTTTCAACTGAATTAGCACTATCTGAATTGCTTCTGTCTGGGTGTACTACTGCAAGTGATCATCATTACCTTTTTCCAGATCAGCTTGAAAATGCTATAGATATTCAAGTAGAAGAAGCTCAAAAGCTAGGAATGCGCGTCGTTCTGACTAGAGGCTCGATGAGTCTTGGTGAAAAAGATGGCGGTCTACCGCCGCAATCTGTCGTTCAGACTAAAGAACAGATACTATCTGACAGTGAGCGACTCATCAAAGCTTACCATGATGCAAACGAGGGGTCAATGACTCAAATTGCGCTTGCTCCATGCTCTCCCTTCTCAGTAACCACTGATTTAATGATTGAGACTGCTGAGCTTGCTGAGCAGCAAAATGTTCGTCTTCATACCCATTTAGCAGAAACGATAGATGAAGAGAATTTTTGTTTAGAAAAATTTGGCTTGAGGACTGTTGACTATCTTGAGAGTGTCGGCTGGCTGTCTGGGCGAACTTGGCTTGCTCATGGCATACACTTTAATAAAGAAGAGATTAAAAAGTTAGGTGAGAATAATGTTGGTATTTGTCACTGTCCAACTTCAAATATGATGCTAGCTTCTGGTATTTGTCATAGTCTTGAGCTTGAAAATGCAGGTTCTGTTATTGGCCTTGGCGTTGATGGTTCTGCTTCTAATGATGGCTCTAATATGATTGCTGAGTTGAGGCAGGCAATGTATTTGCAACGCTTGCGTTATGGCGCCTCAAAGATTACACATCAAAAGACTTACAACTGGGCTACCAAAGGTTCAGCTGCACTTCTAGGAAGGTCAGATATTGGTGAAATTGCGGTTGGTAAGCAGGCAGACCTAGCCTTATTTAAGCTCGATGAGCTTAGATTCTCTGGTAGCCATGACTCTTTGGCTGCTTTATTGCTATGCGGAGCACAAAAAGCCGATAGGGTTATGGTAGCCGGAAAATGGAAAGTTGTTGATGGAGGTATTGTTGGAAAAGATGAATCTGAATTGATCAATCGCCATAGCACTGCAGCAAAAAAATTACGTCAATTATCTGACGCATAGTTTTATCTTAAATCAACTATTGACCTCCGATATAGGTTAATTTATAATCCCAACTTGAATATTGTTACATAAATCAAGTTGAATGAATAAAAGTACTCATGGAGGCTCTCGAAAGGGCGCTGGTCGTAAAAAAAATTCAGGTAGCTTCAAAGAAGAAACGAAAGTCATTAGAGTGCCTGTTAGTCTTGTAGATTCTATTAATCCTGTTATTGAAATATACAAATCTCAAATTAAATCAGATGTCGAAGTTCTTGGAGTTATGGACAATCCTACTGAGCTATCAATTCCAATTTTTACTTCTCGCGTTCAGGCAGGTTTTCCCTCTCCAGCAGATGATCACTTGGAAGATGCTCTCGATCTAAATACACATCTTATTCACCATAAAGAGGCTACATTTTTTGTTAAAGCTCAGGGTGATTCGATGATAGGAGCCGGCATTCAGCAGGGCGACATCCTCATAGTTGATAAATCTTTAGGGGCCAAAAGTGGAAAAATAGTAATCGCAGTTGTTGACGGTGAATTTACTGTGAAGCGTCTGCATAAATACAAGGGAAACATAACCCTTAAGGCTGAAAATCCTGACTTTGAAGATATTAAAATTAGTGGTGACGACGAGCTCATTATATGGGGTGTTGTGACATCTGTAATACATCAATATGAATAATCGAACCAAGTTTGCACTGGTTGATTGTAATAACTTTTATGCTTCCTGTGAAAGAGTCTTTGAACCCAAGTTAGAGGGCAGGCCTATTGTTGTTCTCTCTAATAATGATGGCTGCATCATTGCACGCTCTAATGAGGCAAAAGCATTAGGTATCAAAATGGGGGTGCCTTACTTCAAACTCAAAAACTTAATTACTCAAAACGGCGTAGTGGTGAAGTCTTCAAACTATCCTTTATATGGAGACATGTCCTCCAGAGTGATGAAGGTTATTGGAGAGTACTCCCCTGTTCAAGAGGTTTACTCTATCGATGAAAGCTTTATAGATCTCATGAGGCTTCCACTTAACTTGATGGATCACATGCACTCTCTAAGAAGGCGCGTTAAGAGCTGGACGGGAATCCCGGTATGTGTCGGCGTTGGGAGTACTAAAGTTTTGGCAAAGCTTGCTAATCGTATTGCTAAGAAGTACCCACGATTTGATGGTGTTTTTGATATCGATGATTTATCCTATGAAAGATATTGCAAGCTGTTGAAGTCAGTTGAGGTTGGAGATTTATGGGGTATAGGCAGGCAAAGTGCTAAAAAATTAAATCGTATTGGTATTCATACTAGCCATGACTTTTATCAATCTGATGTCGGTGTAATTGAAACTCTTTTGGGAGTCAATGGGAAAAAGATTTATAAGGAGCTTTATGGTAGCTCGTGTATTCCTATTGAGGCTATTCCTCCAGCCAGACAACAGATTGTCTCTTCACGCTCCTTTGGCTGTGATTTGAAGGATTTTGATGAGCTAAACCAAGCCTTGACTAACCTGACCAGAAAGGCCGTGAATAAGCTCAATAATCATCAGTTAGCAACGACAACTATTACGGTTTTCATCTATACCAATCCTCATAAGAAAGATAAGCCTTGTGTTCACCTATCAAAAACAGTAGGAATGACAACTGCTATTCAAGATCAGTCTCAAATTATTCCTTTAGTAGCCCAAATACTAAGGTTAATTTATAAACCTGGACATTCCTTTTATAAGGGCGGTTTAGTGCTAGGAAACCTCACTAAAAATTATCAGCAGCAAGATCTATTTTCGATAACTCAAAATAGTCAGATTCAGACCATGGCACGCCAAAAATCGAATACGATAAGAAGTGTCAATAAAAGATTCAATGAATCAATTAAATACGCCAGTGAGCTAGGTAACAATAGATGGCTACCAAGGGCTGACTTCAAGTCAAATAGATACACAACAAGCTGGACTGAATTATTGGTAATTTAAGTCACGGCATAACACTGAAAAAAATCAAAAAATATACTACAATGTAATTTTAATAAGCAATAAGGAGAAATCAAATGATACGTATGTTGGTAACGATAAATATTTCTAAAGGTTGGAAAACTTGGTCAGAGATGGCAAAAGGCCTAGAATCTCAAATGAATGAGCAAGGTGCAAAGATGATTTGGGCAGGAGCAAACCCTGATGAAACCGCTGTTTTTGTATTGGCTGAAGCGAAAGACCCATCATTTGTAAAAACATTTGGTGAGCGCGCTGATATTGTTGAAATTAGAGAGGCGGGAGGCGCAGATGTTTCATCAACAACAGTGATGACTCAAATAGGTGAATATTTCTTAGCGTAAAACCTTTAATATGAAACAAAAAAAATGAACTTTTAAGGTCATTTTTTTTATCCAAAATTGCATAAATATTTTCTATGTCTATAATAAATCGTTTTTATACTGGATAATATTTAAGAATGAAGCAGCTCGCAATCATCGATGATGATCCAGAAATTCTTAAATTGTTGGATCAATATCTAACAAAAAATGGCTTTGAAGTTGAAGCTTTTACTGATGGTGAATCCTTTTTAAAAAAAGATGTAAACAAATTCAGTTTAATTGTTTTAGATATTGGCCTCCCAGGCATTGATGGTCTCGAAGTTTGTAAAAGGGTGCGCCAAAACTCAAATATACCTATTATTATGCTGACTGCCGCAAGTGATGACCTTGACCGCATTCTAGGCTTGGAGTTGGGATCTGATGACTATATGGGCAAGCCATTCAATCCGAGAGAGCTTCTTGCCAGAATTAAAGCACTATTAAGGCGTTCTGAAATAAAAGAAGAGGACGTTGATAACAATATCGTTATGAATTATGCTGCAAGAAGCGCCTTCATTGGTGGAGAAGAGCTTGAACTAACTGGGACTGAGTTTGACTTACTCTGTGTTTTTCATAAGCAAATAGGGACAGTTCTAAGTAGAGACGAAATTGGAGAGCTACTCCACGGAAGAAAAGTGGATCCACTAGATCGCTCGATTGATACAATTGTGAGCCGATTAAGGCACAAACTCAGTAGTCATTTTGATGGAGAAATTATTCAAAGTGTAAGAGGTAAAGGTTATGTCCTCCTGCTAAAAAGTTGAGCAGAGTGTTTACCTATATATCTCGATTCATGCCTAAAACTGTTGTCGGTAGAATGACATCAGTTTTATTTGTTGGAATCTTTCTGGCGCAAATACTTGGTGCATGGCTATGGGTAGGTCAGCTTCAAAACTCAGAAAGAGAGAGAATGGTTGAAGTCTCTCAAGCTATGGGCTCTCGAATTGCCCAGACAGTCAAGTTCTTTGAAGAACTACCAAAAGAATACCGACATATTGTTCTTGATCAGCTCAGAGACATGGGGGGAACTCGATTCTTTGTATCTGTAAACAAGCAATATATCGATTTAGTTCCAATTCAAGAGTCTGAATTTTCCACATTGGTTAGAGAGAACTTGCAGTCAAGCATAACCGCTCAGATTGGTCAGATTGATGACATGGACATTATATTTGTTGATTTTGACAACCTAAAAATCTTGACCGGTGAAAACCTAATGGTATCTCTATCCCCAAACTGGAAAAGGTTTTCACTCCTTGATCCTGGGGATGAAAGTCCTTTTGTGGTCATTCAGTTTCCAGTGGATAAAGATGAATGGATGTATCTAACGACAGTGGTTCCAAATGGTGAATTATTATTAGGCATTGACTGGATTAATGGAGAGAGAATATTTACGCTTTTAGCGGTCTCTCTTACAGTACTCTTGCTAACCTTTTTGTTCGTGAGGTGGCTTGTTTTGCCATTAAAGACTTTAGCGCACCAAGCAGATCTTCTTGGAAAGGGTCGCAACCCTCGTCAAATGGAAGAGAAAGGCTCTAAGGAGATGGTGGCAACAATTGGTGCCTTTAATTCAATGGCAAGGCGCATTCAAAAATTTATAGCCGATAGAGAAAGATCATTTGCTGCTATCTCACATGATTTAAAAACACCATTAACCAGAGCGCGTCTCAGAGTAGAGCAAATTGAAGATAGCCCTGTGAAGGAAGACTTGATCGGCGATCTAGACTATCTTGAGTCTATGGTCAAAGGAAGCCTAAAGATTATGACTGATGGAATTGAGCACGAAAATACCTCTAAGATTGAATTAACTACAATGTTAACGGCGATTCTAAAAAAAGAAGAAATAAAAGGATTGCCAATCAAAATTGATTTTAAGAGAACAATTTCTATGAAGGGTAGAGCTCTAGCCATCGAGCGTTTATTTTCCAATTTAATAAATAATGCTTTAACCTATGGAAATGGAGTTGAAGTCACTGGGCAAAAAAAGAAAACAGGAATCTATATTCAAATTAAAGATAAAGGGCCAGGTTTAAGTGATATTGAAAAGGCAAATGTTTTTAAGCCATACTACCGATTGGATCATGAATTAAATGATGCTCACTCAGGATTGGGTCTCGGAATTGCAAGAAGCATAGCAAATATTCATGGCGGTGAGCT
>ENA-UOYH01000162-UOYH01000162.1-marine-metagenome-genome-assembly--contig:-NODE-162-length-30523-cov-4.116304_pt1 | contig 30523 bp, 26 predicted proteins | sample MGYA00238175_ERZ767261 | MGnify/ENA primary metagenome ERZ767261 (study PRJEB28946, sample SAMN06267185) | marine metagenome | isolation source: Columbia River Estuary | place: USA:Columbia River Estuary...
GGGTGTAAAAGTAATATCATCCGATCTAGCTAGCTTGTTAGGTGTTATGAAGGAAGTATTACATAATGGACTCATAGGTGATCGATACATCAGCCAAGCATTTGACGCAGCCTCTGAGCGGTGGGATAAAATTTGTCCAGTTCTAGAGCCCCTCGGACCTAATGGCCTGAGTCAACTGAGGAATATTTGCTGTGAAACGGGCAACAGCAATTCATTAGCAGCAGAGGCTAAGCGATTTCGATTAAATATTGAACTTAGATCTTGGAAGGCGTCCCCTATTTTATACATTGCGAATAAAATAAGGTATTATGGCTCAAAAATAATGAGAGTAATACATCCGCCCGGCAAGATGATCGTGTTCTTGGGTACAGATGGTGCTGGAAAGTCGACAATTATCGAAGCGATCAAACCGGCATTAATGGATGCGACTCACAAGTCAGTATTGATAAAGCACCTTAGACCCAGGTTGCTCCCTCCGATAGGTCGCATTAAAGGAACGCGCGATAATCAAAATGAAACGGTAACAGATCCTCACGGGGCTTCGTCCTCTGGGACTCTCTTGTCTCTGGTGAGGCTCGCATACTATTATTTAGATTATACTATTGGTTATTGGTTATTGGTAAGGCCAATTATTTCTAAAAGTCCTAGCGTTGTAATATTTGACAGGTATGCATATGACATTTTGCTAGACCCTAAACGACTCCGAATAAATTTACCGCAGTGGATTTTGCGCCTGTTTGTTAGCATAGTGCCAAAGCCAGATTTGACTGTATGCCTTTACGGTAATGCCGAGGTCATAGCGGCCAGGAAAAATGAGCTATCTGTTGATGAGGTGAAAAGACAAGTGGATGCTTTGGTGTCCTTTGCTGGAAATGTAAAAAGTAGGTTATTAGTCAATACAGAGTCGTCAGTTGTGGAGACTCGTAATTGTATTTTATATAGCATCAAAAACGCCTGCCTTAAATTGAGAGAATGAAACTCAGCTCATGCAACTAATGAACTTATTATTTAGACGTGTGTTCAAATTAAAAAAATAATGAACCAAGCTAAGCGATATAAAGTTCTAATATCCGCCTATGCGTGTGAGCCAGGCAAGGGCTCTGAGCCTGAAGTCGGGTGGCAGTGGGTTGTACACCTTGCTAAATATTGTGATGTAACAGTATTAACACGATCAAATAATCGGCAGGCTATTGATGACAAATTATCCAAGATCGCGGGTAATAAACCGCACTTTATTTACATTGATTTGGGCACACTATCTAGAAATGTGAAACAATGGATAAAGCCTCGGTTTGCTGCTGTATCATGGTACTATTCATCTTGGCAAACAAAGGCATTCTTTGAGATAAAAGAACTTCAGAAACGTAATCATTATGATCTTATACATCATCTGACATTCGCATCCTTCAGGCTACCATTCGCTGTATCAGGTCATGGTGCTCCTTGCGTTGTCGGCCCTGTTGGTGGGTGTGAGGAATTTCCAGAGGAACTATTGCCGATAAGAGGGCGTAAAGTCGTCGCGAAAGAAGTATTCCGAAACTTGATGACGAGGCTGATTACTGGTCTTGGATTAGGCATGCATAGATATCATTGCGTAGATCAAGTGATCGCATCTACGTTAGAAATGCAGCAAGTTTTTGCTGAACATAATATCGAAAGCCACTTAGTGTCACAAATTGGTGTTACTGGGGATAATACGGCAGCCATGGTTAAGCAAAAAAAAGCAAATGATGGCAGAATCAAATTATTATTTGTAGGCGGTATTGTCTACTGGAAGGGGCTTGAATTGGCTGTCCATGTATTAAGTGATTTGCCGCCCACTGTTTCCTTAACTATAATAGGTAGCGGTCCCGACGAAGGTTTACTGAGAAAAGAAGTGGAGCGTCTCATGCTAACTGATAGAGTACATTTTATGGGTCGAAAGAAACATAACGAAGTTATCAAGCTTTATGAAAATTACGACCTATTCTTATATCCTAGTCTGCATGACTCTGGCTCCTTTACTGTTTTAGAGGCTATGGCTGCTGGGCTGCCCGTTGTGTGTCTAGATCGCGGTGGACCCGCATTGTCTGTGGATAATGAATGCGGAAAGGTTATCAAAGCTAAGTCACGTCATGAGACTATAAATTCACTTCGCTCAGCGGTTAATTACTATCTCAACAATCCTGCTCAATTAGCTGTTCATGGTGATTGCGCGCGCCGCAAATTACTGGACGCATACGATTGGGAAAAGAAAGCGCAAACTATGGCGACGATTTACGATGATGTGATCACGGGCAGGTAACTTTTCGATGCCTAAGCCATTGTCAGCTCTGCGACTTTATAAGCAGGGAAATATTAAATTATAACACGGCTATTAAAATGTGGTCAAAATCTGACAAATTAATTATCAGGCAATTAGAAGGGGCAGGAGAACCTTACTGTGTTGTTAGGTTTTTTTGTATTTTTAGAAAAGGAAGCTTATTACTGGCTCTTCCGAAAGATAAGCCCCTAGCGTTGGTAACTCTGTCGCTTTACCAACCTCAATCTCTCAAAGCTAGATTGCTAGTAACTGTCATCAGCTTGCTGATTAAGTGTAATTTGCATACCCGACTATTGACTTCCTGCAAGTTGCCTTTCTGCAAAGAAGGGCCAATTTATAGGCTGAATGCTAATAATTCTGGATTTGGTTTTTTACTGGGTAATTCAGACTCTGAAGCAAGGAGCTTGATTTTAGCAAGAAAGACAGGGAATGAATTTTATGTAGACAAAATTGGTTTATCCGCAGCTGCTAAAGAGGCAATCAGTGATGAAGTTTCCATCATGTGTAGTCTGCCCAAAGACTTAGTTGGACTTGTTGAGCTAAGCCAGTCCAGCAAGGGTGATAGCTGGTCTTATTATAGTTGTCCCTTAGTAGTGGGCAGATCTCCAGCCAAACAACAAGATGACCTCGTCCTAAGTTTATTAGAGGCTTGGTTAGACTTGGCGCACATGCAACCCCTGGTCGAAGCAGAGCAGTGGTTTAACATAGTTGAATATATTGAAGCTCGTGAACTGCAGAAAGGATATTCGTTAATTGATGGCTGTGCAGATATAGAAATTATGGTGGGTGTTTATCATGGTGATTTTGCTCCATGGAATATCAAGATATCTGAGGGCGAAGAGGTAGTTGCAATGGATTGGGAATATGGGACAGCGAACGCACCCGCTGCTTGGGATTGGATGCACTATTTGATACAACGAGCATATCTTGTGGAAAATTTGTCGTGCGCTGAGACCTTAAAAGCTTGTAGGGATTGGGCTACCACAGAAAAGGGAAAAGCTTTCATGCAAGCGGCAGGATGGGGCGATAAGATCGAGCTGTGTATTGGGAGTTATTTGATTTATTCTTGCGCTCTAGACAGATTTGCACATGACGAATTACTTAGTGAATGGTTAAATAATGAGGTCAAAATCTGACATATTACTCGTGGGGCAGACTCCGCCGCCGTACCATGGGCAAGCAGTCGTCACAGGGATGCTTTTTGATCACGATTGGGGTGACCTGAAGGTTGAGAGTTTGAGGATGGCTTATAGCGATAGCATCGAAGCGGTAGGTAAATTTTCTATTGGGAAGCTATGGCACTTGGGGTGTTTAATTTTGAAGACATGGTGGATTGCACTCAGTAGAAGACCCGAGGTTTTTTACTATTTACCGGCAAGTGCGAATACGGCGCCCGTAATCCGCGATATAATTTACCTATCGGCTGTGAGGTGGTGTTTTTCGAAAACGGTTTTTCATTATCATGCCGCTGGACTGCCTGAATATCTTGATGAGTGTATATTACTAAGAAAATTAGGCCGCTTTGTTTATGCTTGTGCAGATGTTAGCGTGGAAATCTGTAAGAGCGAATCGTCTCCTGGACGTTCTTTTCAAGCGCACAACACCGTAATTATCCCCAATGGTGTAGATGCTATTTCGTGTGATCAAACTACCAGAGAAGATGATAAGCTTGTTGTCTTGTTTGTGGGGGTTCTTAACGAGGGCAAAGGATTATTGGATGTCATCAAGTCTGCTGAGATTATGAAGAAAAGCAGAAAAAATTTAGTTTTTCATATAGTGGGTTCATGGGTATCACAGGATTTCGAAAGGGAGGCCAAAGCAATGATTAAGCATGCTGGTCTTTGCGATGACTTTATGTTTCTGGGTGTGCTTAAGGGAAAGCATAAGTGGCAAGCTTATGCAGAGGCTGACATTTTCTTTTTCCCATCTCACTACCAATCGGAGAATTTTCCAATGGTGCTATTAGAAGCAATGGCTTCAGGTTTGCCCATTATCAGCACAAATTGGCGAGGCATACCTCAGCTCGTTGAGGGTAGTGACGCTGCCATTCTATGCGATGTGAATGCCCCTACGCAATATGCTGAGAAGCTAACAATATTGTTAGATGATGGGGCGCGTAGACTAGATATGGGAATTGCCGCTCGTGCACATTATGTGAGTAATTTTACCCGATCAAAATTTACTCAATCAATGCATCAGATGTTTTCCGAGCTTCTTGGCAGATGATTAATCAATAGCAAAAAATTCGTTTTGATAGTGTTTCTCATTGGAGCTAGTATGTTGTTAGCTGGTATATTCGGTATCACCTTTAGTGTCGTGCCGCAAACTCCAGCTGTAATAACATCTGGGGTAGGTGCGATTATGATTTCGTTTTCATTGATCGCCAATCAGCTCCGAGGCGTCGCTTGCCTCTCAGCAAGGTCTTCCAGCTACACTTGGCTATCTACTTTTTCAATAATCGGGATTTGTTACTTTATTGTTCGTGCTTGGCTATCCCCAGTGACGGATTTGGGAATAGAAGATCTCTTGTTAATTATACCGGCAGGCATCTTTTATCTATCGACAGGCATTCTGCTCAGTGGGAAACAAGCTATTAGAGCCAGACTAGTACTCGCGTGGGTTGTTATTTTATTGCTTAGTATGCACGTCGGCTCCGCCTTGTTACAGCTTCAAGGAGGAAAAGGTTTTTCGTTAGTTTACTATTTTATGGGTGCTACGCCAGCGAGCGAAGGTCATGTAATTGGGATGTATGGTTATTATGGCAGCTTTGCTAACTTCGCTGTAGTAGCCGGATTATTATGTCTAAGTATGAGTGTATGGGGTCGCTTTATGCTGCCGGTACGGGTTCTTGTTTTTTTGTTGGGCTTAGTATCTTTACTATTGTCGATTCTATCACAATCGCGCTCAGCGGCTGTTAGCCTAATCGCTGGATTAGCCGTGTTAGTACTACTTGTCCTGGTATCATTTTCACACCAACAAGACAGTGTTAAGAAGTGGGCGCGCCGTGCCTTTGCAGCTGTTGCAGTAGTCTTTTTAATTGGAGCTACGACAGCATGCTATTGGGTCATGCAGTTGCGTGCTGGCCGTGATGCAGATGGCGCAGTGGCTTCCCTTTTTGATTCTGTAGCTAGACTTAATTTTTGGCCAATGGCATATGAGCAGTGGTTAGACTTTTTCTTTTTCGGTGCTGGATCCCGGAGTTTCTCTTATCTCTGCCTGTTATATTGGAATCCCAACTTAACGCCTACGCACGCAAATCCAGAATACGTGCACAATGAATACCTTCAATTACTGACAGATTATGGATTGGTAGGCCTTGTCATTGTCGTGATTGCGCTAGTTGTTCATGCTTACATAGGCTGGAGGCAAACTCGTAAACTTGCTAAAATGACCAAGTTTAGCGGCTTGGGTAATGGGTCAAATGCAATGGCTCTAACGATAGCGGGCATGAGCGGCATGGCAGCAATGAGTGTTCATATTTGTTTTGATTTTAGAACTCACCTACTTGCTAATTTATTGTTGCTTGTATGTTGTGCTGTTTGGACCCTGCCAATTCGTAGTCTAGGAGGAACCTCTCCAAGCGAGACAAGCGCTGATCGAGGCTGGTGGCATTCAAAATATGCTGCCGCAAACTTTTTGCTTCTCGCGCTAGGCTTCGGGGCCATTGGGCTGGGGGGTCATCAATTATGGGCTGGCATGCCTTTGGTTGATCAAAAAATATTAAAAGAAGATGGAGCTTGGAAACCACATCAAGTAAACAAGTCGGTCTGGATTCCAGTGTTAGAAAAGTCTCTATCTAGGGCGCCAAGATGGCAGCGATCAAAGCGTTTGGGGATCCTTTATAAAATAGAGGCTGACGAAGCAACGCAGCCTGAAATAAAAAATAAATTGTATGCAAAGGCCGAGGCAGCATGCCTAGCTTCCATAGAGCGTCATAAGTATGACCCTATACCTAGAATAAATTTGGCAGCAATCTATACGATTCAGTCAAAGTATGAAGAAGCTGATCAAGCTTATGCAGAAACGCAGAAGATGGCAAAGGCACGTGAACCATGGTTAATGATGCATACACATTGGGCATCGTTGCGGCATCTTATGGCGGCTAAGTGTGTGGAAGAGGGGCAACCTGAAACCGCTGAAATACATTTTAATACAGCAATTGATTTGTTTGAGCTAAGTAAAGATGGGGGTGCAACGATGCGAGCAAACAACTGGAAACAAGCTTATGCGCGATGTTTATTGGCATACGCGATTTTTTTAGACAAAGCTAAGCGCTACGATGATGCGGAAATTATCTATACTAAAGTAGAAGTAATACAAAAGGCATCGCATCAGTTGGCAGCAATTAGCTTCTACAATTATAAAGGACTACATTACTATAATCATAGTATTGAGCTATATTATGGGAAATCCCCGAAAAAAGCATATCGATTAATGCTACTTGCCAGCGAATCAATGAGAATGAGTCGTGGCTACAGTAAGGCAGAAAAGCATTTTTTAATAGATAGCCAGACAGAAGAGATTCAAAAATACATTCACTTTTTTGAGACCACAGGCATAGCCAATTAATAACAGAATGAAAAAAGAAAATCATCCATTTGCAGCCTTTTGGCAGATGCGTGGCATGCAATCTATGTGGGTAACTAGAAATTATAGTTATCGTTTAGGGGCGTTTATTGCCATGTTCTCATCTAGGTTGGGTTTATCACCTAATATATTATCGCTACTATCGGTAGTGATTACATGTTGTTCATGTGCTATCGGGGTATGCTTAGGGCAGGGTAATTGGTTGGCTGGATTGGTAGTAATCGCAGGATTGCAGCTAGGGTATGCATTTGATTGTGCGGATGGCCCTCTTGCCAGGGTCAAGGGGCAAGAGAGCAGCTTTGGATCGCTTCTAGATAAAATTTGCGACATGAGCTCCGGAATGCTATTCCCGTGCATTTTAGCGTATGGAGCTGGGCACTATTACTATCGTGGAGTCGTAGAGGCAGAGATGGACTATACGCTCAGAGTTCTTTTGGTGGTTATTATTTCAAGAGCTATACTCAATGTTTTATTATGGCTGAAAGAGTTAGTGCTGCATAAAACGAACCGGCTTCAAGAGGATCAACGTGAGCACACTCTTTGGTGGCGGATAAAGCGATCGGCCGGTCTTTACATCGATGAACCAGTGTATCGCTTTGGTATAGGCTTTGCTTGGGCCCTTGATTGGTTTTGGGAATTTGTTATTATCTACTCCTTGGGCATCTTTGTCATAACGACCATTTACCTATGGACCTCGAAAAAAGAAATGGATCTAATCGACAAGGCGTCAGATTGAATTGCGCATTGCAATAGTTAGGTAGACAGAAACGCTACAATATCACACGAAAGCATATCTAAGATGTTAGAATTTATTAAAAAGCAGAACTATTTTATCCCGGTAGCACTACTGACTCTAGTGATGTTGGTCTTTTGGTTAGGTGTCCCTATTTATCCAAATTCATCTACGTCTGAAGAACGGCTTATGCTTTGGATTGCTGATGCTTGGCGTAAAGACTTTGCCCATGGATGGGCCGTTCCATTTCTATTCGTTTATTTTGTTTATCGAATATGGCCAACCATGAAGCTAGAACCTATCAAGGGTTCACGCTGGGGTTTGCTGGGTGTGATTTTCTTAGTCATGCTATACGTTGTTTCTGTTAGGACTTTGCAGCCAAGATTGCCGCTCATCGGATTGCCTTTTTTGATTGTTGGTGGAACGCTTTATGTTTGCGGCTGGAAGGTTGCACGGCACATGGTCTTTCCTGCATTTTTCTGGTGGTTTGCGGTATCAGTTCCCGGCTTACAACAGGCGACTAATATTTTGCAGATCGTGGTAACAAAATCATGTTATCAAATAGGTACGATGATGGGGATGGACTTGGTGAACGCCGGCACAGAGATTCAATCTGGAAATGATAGCTGGGATGGGTTGGATATCGCGGAAGGGTGTAGCGGCATTCGCTCCTTGATGGCACTAGTGATGATCTCTGCAATATACTCGTACTTTACCCAGACTAAACTCTGGAAAATGGCGTTCTTATTTGCCTGCTCTCTTCCTTTAGCATTAGTGGCAAACTTCTTCAGAATTTTCACTATTATCGTATTGGCGGAGATGGGATTTAGTGAGTTTGCGGCTGGCGTTTATCATGACTGGGCAGGCTTACTCTTTTTCTTCCCAATTGCATTAGCCGGCTTGTTTGCAATCGATAAGATGCTAAATCGGAATGAGAATAAGAAAGTCGTTAGGAAGCGAATTCAGGAATGATTTCAAATATATGCATTATGAGCATCGAGCATAGAATTGATTAAATAATTAAACGTATGAGTACGAAGGAGAATAACAGTAATAAAAAAACTGGTAATGATTTACTGGGAGACAGTCCTAAATCAATCACAAGGCGTGTCTATACTCTCACCCTCATATTAGCCGTGGGCTTCTCATTGATCTGGGTATTGCCAAAGTCAGAGTCAATGAAGCTATCATGTCTTTCACGACATTTGCCGATGGAATTCGACACCATGGTGGGGCAGCGTGTTCAGGTCACTGGTAAAGAGCTGCAAATACTGGCCAAAGATACTGAGTTTGAACGGACTCAATTTGCTAATACAGCAAATCCTTATCAGCCACGTGTCGAAGTATCCGTGGTATTTTCGGGGAAAGATCTTAACAACAGCATTCACCGTCCTGAGCGGTGCTTGCGATCTCAAGGTTGGAACTTTGTTAAAGAGAGAACGGTTAATTTGGCTAATGTTTTTCCTGATGGATCAGATCTGCCAGTTCGAGAAATCGTCTGCAAGAAGCCCGTTATGCGTGAAGACGGGTCGAGTTTTAATGCCATGCGTGTTCAATACTATACATTCTTTGGCCACACTGGGATTACAGAGAGTCACTATGGAAGAACTTTTATAGATATGAAAGACCGTCTATTCAAAGGTTTTGATCAGCAGTGGGCGTATGCGACATTTTCAGTTCCTGTCACCCAGACCTATGTTGACCAAGGTTTGATGGAAGATGGGCCCGGAGCATTTACTCTTGAGCAGTCTGAGGAAATCCTTGAGCAGTTTATCCGCAAGCTAGGCCCTTTGGTTGTTGATAGATCTCGCAAAGAATAAGTGTGGAGAGTATTAAGTCTGAACCCATTTCACCCATGAAACAATTATGTTAGGATCACGAAATAGAGAGCAATTCTCAGTTCAAGCATTACTGCTTTGTGATGCATTTTTGGTTTTCCAAGGTTTTTTCATAGGAGATAAACTGCGACCGATATTGAGGCCCCTGCTTGGTTTAAGTGATGATGGTCAGATAGGTCTAGCCCAGATTTCTTGGCTGTTATTTATTGTGGTTCCATTCACGCCACTTGTTTTAGAGGTGTTCGGTTTTTACCGAAACATGATGCGTAAGACGCTGTTTCAGTCGCTGCGACAGATGATACAGGCTTTGGTTGTCATTAGTATTGCCATTGCGGCCATGGTTCTCTTTTTCAAGATGGCACCTATGAGCCGTTTGGTGCTGGTCGTAGCCATGGTATTATCTGCGACATTCCTGCTGCTGAGGGATGCCTTCGTGAGGTCAAGGCTCAGGAAAGCAGCGCTCAAAGAAGGCAGGCAAGAGCGGGTGGTGCTGGCGGGTTGTAAAGAGGATACGAAACATCTCATTGAGTCTATGCCAGATGAGGTGACTGATTATTGGCAAGTTGTCTGTGAATTTGATTTTTCTGAGAGAGACGTATCAGAGCTCGAAGATGTAGTAACTGATGAATCTGTTGAACGGGTTATTATCGCGGCACGAAATGCTGTGTTTCAACAGATTTCCGCGACAGTAGAACTGTGCGAAAAACAAGGAATCGAATCATGGGTGTCTGCAGACTTTATTCGTACCCAAGTCTCGCGGCCTACCTTTGATAATTTGGGGGGGCAGCCGATGTTAGTCTTACGTGCAACTCCCGAGTTATCATGGGCATTGCTTGCCAAATCTGCATTGGACAGATTGGGAGCTACATTATTTATCCTGTTCACGCTGCCGCTGTGGATTTTTGCTATCATTGGAATTAAATTAAGCAGCCCCAGAGACCCTGTATTTTTCCGCCAAGACCGAGCAGGGAAATTCGGTAAGAAATTCAAAATGTGGAAGTTTAGAACGATGGTATTAGATGCCGAATCTAAGCTTGATGATCTAAAGGATGAAATGGGTAATGAAATGACAGGGCCGGTCTTCAAGCTTGAGAATGATCCTCGTGTTTTCCCGTTTGCGCGATTTCTTAGAAAGTGGAGTATTGATGAATTCCCCCAAATGCTCAACGTGCTAGCAGGGGATATGAGCCTGGTAGGACCGCGCCCATTACCTATTTACGAGGTATCAAAATTTGAGAAATCAGAACATCGCCGCAGGCTAAGTGTAAAGCCAGGGATAACATGTATTTGGCAAGTTAAGGGTCGCAATACCATTACTGAGTGGGAGGACTGGGTGAAGCTGGATCTGCAATACATCGATAACTGGTCTCTGTTGCTTGATATTAAAATACTCATTCAAACAGTGCCTGCGGTATTACTTACGAAGGGTGCGAAGTAGAGTGTGACTGGAAAATTTGGGGGTAGGCATAAAAAACAGAGTTAATTTTGACTTTGGTGTATTTGAGATTGTCATCATGAATTCAGGATACACAATCCGGCCCATGATCGCTTGAGGAGCTAAATAAGCTTCCAAAAATCACAAGTAATCACAATCCACGTTATGCAAACAACGCATAAAAATTGCAATTCCATGAAAATATTCAGCGGCAAAGCACATAGCGAGCTAGCACAAAAAATCGCAGCTCATCTCGGTAAAGAGTTGGCTAATGTCGAAGTAACATCATTTCCCGATGGTGAGACCTTTGTTCAAATCAATGAGAACATACGTGGTGAAGACGTTTATTTGGTTCAGCCGACCTGTCCGCCAACAAATCACAATCTGATGGAGATGCTCATCATGGTTGATGCCGCGAAAAGAGCCAGCGCAGGACGTATCACGGCAGTTATGCCCTTCTTTGGATATGCCCGCCAAGATCGTAAAGACCAGCCTCGTGTGCCTATTACAGCTAAGCTGGTGGCTAATTTAATCTCTGCGGCTGGTGTTGATCGGGTATTGACCATGGATTTGCACGCTGCGCAGATTCAAGGATTCTTTGATATTCCAGTAGATCATCTATATGCCAAACCTGTATTCATCAAACATTTGCGCGAACAGCACGGAGATGATGCGAGTAACTTAACGGTCGTCTCTCCTGACGTAGGCGGGGTTAAAATGGCGAGATCCTACGCTGACAAGCTAGGTGCTGAGCTTGCAATCGTTGCTAAGCATCGGGTCAGTGCAACGAAGGTTGAAGCCATGAATGTCATCGGAGATGTTGAGGGGCGTAATGTGCTACTCGTTGACGATATGACTGAGACTGCGGGTACTTTGTGCGCTGCAGCTGAGATTCTTGAGAGGCATGGCGCCAAAAGTATTTATGCAGGCGTATCGCATGGTGTTTTGGGTGATATGGGCCGAAAACGCATCGCTGAGTCTGCCATTAAAGAGCTTATAACCAGTGACTCTGTGCCCCAAGCATACGGGGAAAAAGTAACCACGGTTTCCATAGCTGGGCTATTGGGAGATGCTATTTCTCGCATTCATGACGGAAAATCTGTCACTTCTCTCTTTGACATTGACGCCTGAGGTGGTAAAGACCCGCCCCCTGAAGGAGTTTGACATCTTACTCTACTTTCTGTTGTCATTCATTTTTGGGCCTGCTCCATCACTAAAACTAAACAAAACAACCATCTAATAATATGGCTAAACCACAAACTTTAATAGCAGAAGAGCGTGCCCGCACAGGTTCTGGCGTGCTCAAGCAAATGCGCCGCGAAGGTTACATTCCATCCGTCGTTTATGGCGGTGGATCTGACAACAAAAATGTCAAGGTGCACGCAAAGACTTTCAGAGATATGCTCAATAATGCGGCATCTGATAGTATCCTCGTAACACTCGACCTCGGTGATTCTAATTCTCAGTTGGCGTTCTTGCAGGACGTTCAGCAGAATGCGATCACTGGTGAAATTCTTCACGTTGACTTCTTGGCAGTAAACCAAGACACATCAATTAATGCTGCCTTGCCTCTCGAACTCACTGGTGAACCTGAAGGGGTTAAGGCCGGCGGATTACTCGAGCAGATGCTTCACAGTCTTGATATCAGCTGCTTACCTAAAGATCTTCCCGAGGGAATTACGGCAGATGTTAGTGCGCTCGAAATCGGCGATGCTTTGCACATCAGCGAAGTCAATTTCCCTGAAGGAGTTACACCTACACTTGGTGGCGACGTTGTGGTAGCTATTGTTGCCAAGACCCGCACCGCTCAAAGCGAGGACGACGAAGAAGGTGAAGGTGAAGGTGAAGCCGCTGAAGGCGAAGCTGCTGAAGGTGAAGCTGCGACTACTGCAGAGTAGGACAACTTCTCAAATCATTTCAAAAGCTCGGAGCTGATTGGCTCCGAGCTTTTTTATTTCTGATATTTGGGGTTTGGTATTTTGATTATGAAGATTAAACAAGAGCATGCCCGATATTAAACTCGTCATAGGCCTTGGTAATCCAGGGCAGAAGTATGAGCAAACCCGCCATAATATTGGATTTTTGGTGATGGATCGTTTGGCGTACATCGATGGCGCGGAGATGGTGAATCACCTTAAATGGCGTGCCCATGTGGCCAAATTGCCGGGCTCTCATGCTATTCTTATGAAACCCCAAACTTTCATGAATGAGAGCGGTCAGTCGGTCGGCGCAGCTTTACGCTTCTATAAATGGGAACCTGAGCAAATATTGGTCGTCTATGATGATGTCTCTTTACCCTTTGGGGCTTTGCGATTTAGAAAATCAGGCTCTGCGGGTGGTCACAATGGTATACGATCAATCATTAGCCATCTTGGGAATGATCAGTTTCCTAGGCTTAAACTTGGAATTGGAAATATGAGGCAGGAGGAGAAAAAGAAAGCAGGAGGTTCCTTAACCGGGCATGTTCTGGGAAAGTTTTCGACGGAAGAGCAAAATCAATTGGAAAACACGCTTGCAACTGCGGCGGAAGCTGTTCAGCTTGCGCTCTCCGAGGGGATAGAGTCAGCCGCCAATTCCTTCAACACAAACAAATCAAATTAACTTTTAAATTAATATTATAGCGATGAGCAGAAAATACGAAGGCCTAATCGTACTCAATTCCCAAGGCCAGGATGACGGACTTAATGACCTTGTGTCTTCCGTAGCGAAGGAAATGGAAGGTAACGGAGCCAAGATGGATGAAATCCAGCAACTCGGTCGTCACAAGTTTGCCTACAATGCACGTCACCTTGACGGTGGCCATTATGTAAACTACATCTTCGAAGCCGAGCCTACAGCGATTGAAAAGATTCAATCCACACTCAGCTTGAATGAAAGCGTCTACCTTCAGCACTATCAGCGCTTAGGTTAATTCTATTTTCTTTGATAAGGATCAGTATTTGATCAGATTAGTATCGGCATAGGTTAATTTTCTATTGCCGTCTTACACTGAAATAACTTAGGATTTAAGTCATGGCCAATTTTAACAAAGTAATGCTCATGGGTAACGTAACCCGTGATATCGAACTTCGCTATACTCCTAAGGGCACTGCCGTTGCTGACATCGGCCTTGCGGTCAATCGCGTGCGTTCTGGTGACGGTGGCGAGCGTATTGAAGAGACCACATTCGTTGATGTTACTCTATGGGGTCGCACAGCTGAGGTCGCACAGCAGTATTCTGGTAAAGGAAAGCCTCTCTTTATTGAGGGTCGCCTGCAGATGGATAGCTGGGACGACAAGGCTACAGGCCAAAAGCGCTCCAAGCTCAAGGTCGTGGCTGACAACATACAGCTCATGGGTGCCGCAGGAGGCGGCGGAGGCGGTGGCCAGCAACATTCAGGTGGCGGCAACCCCGCTCCACAACAACAAGGTGGTTCTCCTGCTCAGGGGGGTGCTTCTATGGATGATAACGACGACATCCCGTTTTAGCCTCGCGCGCGGTAACCCTGACCATACGCGGATCAAAATTTAGTCGCTGTCTTTGATTGACCGGCTTCCGTATTTTTTATGCGCCTCTACAGTACAAACAGCCCTGACGCCCTGGTTGATTTTGGTGAGGCAGTGCTACGTTCCTTACCGGCCGATAACGGGCTCTACATGCCTGAACATATCCCGGCTTTGGATGACGTGTTCTGGGAGACATGGCAGTCGATGGACTTCGACAAGATGGCGTATGAAGTAGTTTCTAAGATACTGCAGGGAGCTGTACCAGAAGAGCAGCTGGCTAAAATTGTCAGCGAAGCACTTAATTTTCCTGCGCCCTTGGCGCGCCTAGATGAGCACCGGCGAGTGCTTGAGCTTTTTCACGGACCCACGCTGGCCTTCAAGGATTTTGGTGCCCGCTTCATGGCTAGAGTCATGGCGTGGTTAACACGTGATGAGGATAAAGTTTTAACCGTACTGGTGGCAACATCTGGCGACACTGGAGGTGCCGTGGCTTCCGCTTTCCACAACGTAGATGGGACCCAGGTCATTATTCTTTACCCATCTGGGAAAGTGAGTGGCTTGCAGGAGAAGCAGCTTACCGCACTTGGTGGCAACATTACCGCTTTAGAAATTGATGGGAGCTTCGATGATTGCCAGCGCATGGTGAAGGCCGCTTTTCTCAATGCGAATATTTCTAAGCAATGTAATCTGACCTCGGCGAATTCGATCAATATCTCGCGCTTGATACCGCAGATGCTTTATTATTTTGAGGCAGCTCGGCAGCTGGCTATCGAAGGCAAAGAACCACCGGTATTCGTCATCCCAAGTGGTAACTTCGGTAACCTCACTGCGCTTCTCATCGCAAAGCGAATGGGATTGAAAGTAGGCCACATAGTGGCAGCCACAAATATCAACGACGTCGTGCCTGAGTATCTTGAGAGCTCTGAATATAATCCACGACCATCGGTGGCCACGCTATCCAATGCCATGGACGTCGGTGCTCCATCGAACTTCGTGCGCATGCAAGAGCTCTTCGGTAATGACTGGAAAGCGATGGCATCGGACATCAGCGGCTATGCGGTTGATGATGTTCGTACTCGCAATGCAATTCGAGAAGTTTACGAGAAATATGGATATGTTATCGACCCTCACGGTGCGGTTGGCTACCTCGCCGCCGAAGCATGGCTTAAGGATCATCCTAATGATACAACGATCATTCTCGAGACGGCACACCCTGCAAAGTTCTCTGAGACAATTTCTCAGGAACTAGGAAGCGAGGCATTGGAAATACCCGAGCGTATCGCGTGTCTCGCCAATGAGCCTAAGGTGGCGACTCAAATGTCAGCATCGCCAGAGGCGCTTATTGCCTGGCTTGATGAGATGTCATAGTTTAGCAACGACTCTACCTAAAAAGCATACCCAGTTTGGGTATGCTTTTTTTGATCAACTGGTCATTAGCGAGCTCTTTAGCTTACGGATTTATATTATCCGTGCGGAAGGGAATCGCAGGTAAGCCGTCCTTGTTGTAGAGATTGGCGTTGGCGGGGTTGCCTCGGTATGCGTAGCGCACTGCCACAGGTTGTGCTACTTCTGCGGAGCTTAGTTTGACGGTATTACCATCAATGCTGGCGTCTGCCCAATGCCACTTTTTATCCGCGCCTGAGATGGCGAAACTTGCAAGCTTCGCTTCTGGGGTGGCTACCACAGGCTGGAAGGGATCTTTCTTTTTGGCGGCCATCAGGCCAGCACCGATGTGATCGTAACTGATAGTGACGGTATTGCCCTCGACCTTCATGCCTTTGTAGGTAGGGCCTGTAACAGTGATATCTTTTTTACCGTAAACATCACGCAGTGCCCACAGAGCTAGGCGTTTGCCGACATCTTGCTTATTCTGTGGATGGATGTCTCTGCCGTTCCCTATATCGATAGCTGAGGCTACGCCAGTGTGGGGTAGCTCTTGGATACGATCTTGAGCAACTCGGATGCGAGCAAATCCGTCACCGCCCTCAGGGTTGGTGGTATGCTTGTGAAACTGGGCCAGCTTGACCACATAAAAGTAAAAAGGGAAATCGGCAGGCTGCTGCCAAATTTCACGCCATCCTTGCACCAGCGCCTTTAGCTTGGGTAGGTAATGAATGCCATCGCCGGAATTTGATTCTCCCTGATACCAGATAGCACCACGCACACCATAGCCGACGATAGGGTGCACCATCGCATTATAAATCGAGCATGGTTCGTTGTGATTTTTCGGTCCTGGGCTAGTTGGTGCAGATGGCGTAGTGCGACCATCGGCTACAGCTTGTTGAACTGCAGCACTCCACTGAATCGCTTGTTTGGCATAGTTAGCCCACGTGCCTTTGCCAGTAGGTGAATTGATTAACTGAGCATCGATACCCTTGGAAACTGCGGCAAGTTCAGGCTGCTTGCGAAATCCCACAGGAGGCGTCCAAGGCTCAACCCGTGTGCCGCCCCAATTTGTGCCAAGAAGGCCGATAGGAACACCACTTTGTTGCTGTAGATCACGACCGAAGTAATACCCGACAGCACTGAAAGCAGTAACCGACTTCGGGTTACAGGTCTGCCAAGATGTTGGAAGGCTGAGCTGCTCCTGTGGGCCATTGGCTATAGTGTGGCCCTTTACGTCAAAGATTCTGATCAGCGGGTGGTTGGCTTTGGCAATTTCTTGTTGCGCATTGTATGACCGCTTTACCGACCATTCCATGTTGGATTGACCTGAGCAGACCCAAACATCGCCGATGAGGATGTCATTGTAGATAACTTTCTCGCCAGCGGCATTGGTAATGATCATGGCTTGAGCGGTGGTATTGGCGGCGAGCGGGCTTAGCTTTACCTGCCAGCGACCATGTTTGTTGGCAGCAGCTTTTTGTTCTTGGCCGGCAAAGCTTACTGTTACCTCTGCTCCCGGAGTATCCCACCCCCACACTGGGCTTGCTAGGTCTCGCTGTATCACCATGTGGCTGCTGAAGATTTTGGCGGTAGAGAGCTTGGCATGGGCTGCTGCCGAGAGCGCCAAAAGACTGATGGCAATAATGTGGGTCAGTTGATTCATAGGAATGGATTTTAGGGTGTATTGTTTTGTTTGTGGTTCAGAAAGCCAAGCTATTTAAGGTCGCTAATTTGTAAAGAATGCAACATGGCAAATTGCTTGTGCGTTTGCCGTTAGTTCGTAGACCGATAGCTACGTGGTGTCACCCCCGTTTCTTTTCTGAAACTACGGCTAAATGCTTGGGGCGAGGTGAAGCCTGTCTCTGTGGCAATTTCGGAAATCGACATGTTAGACGTTCTGAGTAATGCCATAGCTCGGTTGAGGCGATAGTTTTTGAGGTATGATCCTAGCGGAATGCCAGCGGCACGTTTGAAGATAGTCCGTAGCCTAGATGCGGAGTAGTTTGTGGCATTTGCAAAGTCCTCGATGCTCATTGAGCGGCCTCTCCAATTGGCAAGCAACTGGTTGATCGTAGTTAATAGGTTGTCATTGGTATCAGGGAGATCGCTCGGCGTATTGCGCTCACTTACTTGAGACATTGATAAGAGCACAGATAAGATGCCGGCCTGCAGGCGTAGTGCTTGGAGCTCGCTTGATGGCAAGCTCCAGGTCTTGAGTAATTGTGCGAGTGTATCCTGTATCTCTTTATCGGTATTGATAACGCGATTTTTGAGTGGTTCGAATAGCGCTTCAGATTCGAGCTCAAACGTACAAAACAGCCACTGTAATTCTGTCGATGCGAGTTTGCTGAAATGGTGAAACTGATAAGGCAGAATCAACAGAGCTTGGCCAGGTTTCACATCTAATACGAAATCATCGAGATGAACGTGACCTTCTGTGCCAAGATTAAATAGCAGCACAAAGCGGTGGTGAGATCTATTTTGCAAGGCGTGTTTCTGAAGAGTCAGTTTGTCTTCTCGTAAGAATAGAAGAACCCGTTTGGGGCTAGGTAGCGAGGCAACACCCTTGCCCTCAAAATAGTTCGTAGGTTCGTTGATATTCAGCAGGGACTCTTGGATCACGGGCCTATTTAAGAACACCGCCGCAAAAAGTCAATAATGTTAAATATTGATCAAATAAGATAACTTTTTAACCTTTTAGGAGAGTTTTACGTCGTCATAATCATGGATATTAATGAGCAACTCCTGTGTATGACGTCTAATATCAATATAAGAATTAAACCGCTGTTGGATCAAGATTTTGTTCCTGCCGTGTTGTGGAATCAAGCTTATCTTCAGGAGGCGGGCGAAACGACAAATGCAACAGAGGTTGCGATTGCTTTGCGGAGACCCGATCAAACCTGCACTGTATTTCGCACCAAGGTTCTACCTCTTGGTGGTTCAAATGATAAACTCACCTTGCGCTATCTTGAGCGTGTTCTTAAGTTTCTGCTCTGGCAGCGCGGCGGTAGTGAGATTCTTGTCGCTGGTTGCGATGCAATGGTAGGTGAGCTCGAAAAGATTTATTCTCCTCATGGTGCGAGGGCATTTGATCATAATTTTTTTGGAGAGAAGGTATATCGAAGTGCTTTGAAAATAACGGCATGCAGTGTCGAAGATCTGCCCATAGAGAACGAGACATCCATGCCTTTGGGACGACATCTTGATGGCTGCCGTATTGGATTTGACCTAGGGGGATCGGACCGTAAGTGTGCCGCCGTGATCGACGGAGAGGTCGTATTTTCGGAAGAAGTCGAGTGGAACCCCTATTTTGAGCAGGACTCGAGTTACCACATTGAGGGAATTAACGACACGCTCAAGCGGGCGGCTGAGCACTTGCCGCGCATAGATGCTATTGGGGGCAGCTCGGCTGGTGTGTATGTAAATAACGAAGTTCGCGTCGCATCTTTGTTTCGAGGCGTCTGCCCAGAAGATTTTGAGTCTAATGTGAGAAGAGTATTTTTTGACCTACAGAAACGCTGGTCAGGTGTTCCCTTTGAAGTTGTTAATGATGGTGAGGTCACTGCTCTTGCTGGCTCAATGTCGATGAATGAAAATGCTGTGCTTGGTTTAGCAATGGGCACGAGTGAGGCCGTCGGCTATGTTACCCCAGAGGGTAACATCACCCCCATGCTCAACGAGCTTGCCTTTGCGCCACTTGATTACCGTGATGATGCTCCGGTCGATGAGTGGTCAGGCGATGCAGGTGTGGGTGCCCAGTATCTGTCCCAACAAGCTGTGGCAAGATTAGTGCCAGTTGCGGGAATTGAGCTTCCTACTGGAATGCCTTTCCCTGAGCAGCTTGTCGAGGTTCAGAAACTTATGGCAGCAGGGGATCAACGCGCTGCCGATATTTACTCTACCATCGGCACATACCTCGGATATGCGATCGCTCACTACGCGAGCTTTTATAGTATCCGCAAGGTGCTCTTATTAGGCCGGGTCACAAGCGGGCAAGGGGGTAACATCATCATCGAGCAGGCTCAGAAAGTTCTCGATGATATTTTTCCGGCACTGGCCAAACAGATTGAAATGGTCACCCCCAATGAGCAAGACAAGCGTCACGGACAGGCCGTTGCCGCAGCCAGCCTTCCCATGATCTCTTAATCCTGCTAAGCAACATACAATCAACCACAGATCGATGGAAATCATCATCCAACAAAGCAAGCAAGCCGCCAGTATTGCAGCAGCTCGCGTCATAGCACGGCTTGTGCGCGAGAAGCCCAACGCCGTATTGGGCCTTGCTACAGGCAGCACGCCCTTACCCCTTTATCACGAGCTAATCCGTATGCATCAGGAAGAGGCCTTGGACTTTAGTAATGTGACAAGTTTCAACCTCGATGAGTATGTCGGGCTAGCAGCTGAGCACGAACAATCTTATCATAGCTTTATGTGGCAGAACTTTTTTCGCCATATCAACATCGATCCTGACAGAGTCAACATTCCTGATGGTATGACGACAGATGTCCCTGCATCTTGTAGGGCCTACGAGCAGGCGATTGTCGATGCGGGTGGTATTGACCTTCAAATATTAGGTATCGGTTCAGACGGACATATCGGCTTCAATGAGCCGACTTCATCTTTCGCCTCACGAACGCGTATCAAAACACTGACCCAGGAAACAGTGGCTGATAACGCTCGTTTTTTCGATGACGATGAAAGCAAGGTGCCTCGTCATTGCATTACTATGGGGATTGGCACGATTATGGATGCCCGCAGCAACATCATGCTGGCCTTCGGGGACGGTAAGGCAGAGGCTATTACTGCGATGGTCGAGGGGCCTGTGGCGGCTATGGTTCCAGCTTCTATTTTACAACACCATCCGAATGCAAAGGTGTTTATCGATGATTCCGCCGCTAGCCGGTTGAAGCTCGCGGATTATTATCGCTGGGTCTATGCGGGTAAGCCAGAGTGGCAGCAGGATGCTTAACGAGACGCTTACGTTGTTTTGCTGGGTGAGTTGAGAAAACTTCCCAATCCTTTGTTTACAAGTGTAATAGGGTTCGCTAGAAAAGTCCTCCGCTCAGCTGAACATAGTTGAGCGGCTAATACACAGGGCATTGCTCAGCTCGCTGAATTCAGGATACATTTAAAAACCAGATTACAAACAAAACGATGATAGGAGAAGGTTTAGAACTAATGATGGTTGGAATGGGGGTTGTGTTCTCATTTCTTGTTTTGCTGGTCATTTTGATGAAGTTGTCTGGTTTTTTGCTGAGTAAGTTCCCTGAGCCAGAAGAGCCAGTCAAAGCCGCTAGTGCATCAGGGCAAGGTGGGGCTGCTAGATCACGCGCATCAGCAACTATGGCCGTGGCTCTCGCCGCAGCTCATCGCAGCCAGGGCCCAAAAGGAGCCTAAGTTCAGACGGCAGCTTATCACTCATCAACAAGTAACTATTTACCAATCTAATCAATAACCATGGCTAAAAATATAGACGTAATGATCACCGCGTTCCGGGACGGATTCCAGAGCGCATACGGAGCGCGCGTATTCACGAATGATTTCATGCCCGCAGTTGAAGCAGCACGGGATGCAGGTATTCGGCATTTCGAAGCGGGCGGCGGAGCACGCTACCAGTCGCTTTACTTTTACTCAAACGAAGATGCCTTCGACATGATGGACACCTTCCGTGAGAAAGCTGGACCTGATGCTAACCTGCAGACACTGGCACGTGGCATCAACGTGGTGGCTCTTGATTCTCAGCCTCGCGATATCATCGACTTGCATGCCAAGATGTTCAAGAAGCATGGAATGACGACTATTCGTAATTTCGATGCACTTAATGACGTCAACAACCTGATCGACTCAGGGCGCTCGATTACCAACCATGGTCTCAATCACGAAGTCTGCGTCACCATGATGGCGTTGCCTCCTGGCTGCACCGGAGCGCACGATGCGGAGTTTTATGCCAAGACACTTGATGATATTTTAGCTGCAGAGATTCCATTTACCTCGGTGTGCTTCAAGGACGCCAGCGGAACGGCTTATCCTTCCACGATTCATGAGACGATCAAGGCGGCACGCAAACGTTTGCCTGAAGGCACACGCATTGCTTTTCACACCCACGATACAGCCGGCACCGGCGTAGTATGTTACCAAGCCGCAGTAGAGGCAGGTGTCGATCAGATCGACCTGTCAATGGCACCTTGCTCTGGGGGCACCTGTCAGCCAGATGTGGCATCCATGTGGCACGCTCTGCGAGGAACGGATTACCGTCTCGATCTCGATATTGATAAAGTCATGGAGGCGGAGGCTGTTTTCAAAGACTGCATGTCAGATTACTTTATGCCGCCAGAGGCCAAGGCCGTTGAGCCTTTGATTCCATGGAGCCCTATGCCTGGTGGAGCACTTACTGCGAATACTCAGATGATGCGTGACAACGGTATCCTTGACCGCTACCCCGAAGTCATCGATGCGATGGGCGAGGTGGTTCGTTTGGGTGGCTTTGGCACATCGGTGACTCCAGTGAGCCAGTTTTATTTCCAGCAGGCATTCAATAATGTCATGTTCGGCAAGTGGGAAAAATTTGCTGAAGGTTATGGTAAAATGATTCTCGGTTACTTTGGCAAAACCCCAGTGGCACCCGATTCTGAGATCGTTAAGATAGCCACAGAGAAGATGGGCTTGGAGCCCACAACTGAGAGCCCACTTGAGATGGATGAGGCTAACCCTGAGAAAGGGGTGGCTCCTGCTGTTGCTAAGCTCGAGGCTGAAGGTCTGCCTGTAACGGACGAGAATACATTTATTGTCGCCGCTTGTGGAGCCAAGGGAATCTCTTTCCTTAAGGGGGAAATGACCACCAATGTACGTAAGATTGAGAAGGAAGCTCCAGCCGCTACTGGTAATGCTACAGGTGCGTCTGACAAGCTAACCGTCAACGTAGGTGGAGATAAGTTTGTGGTTCAATTTGATGGAGATAAGGCAACGGTCAACGGCAAGAGCTACGACGTCAGCGTTACTGAAGGTGGCGATGATGCAGGTCCGAGCACAGCTGGTGCTGGCGCGGGAACTCCGGTAGCGGCCCCGATGCCGGGAGCTGTTTTTGAAATTCTCAAAGGTCCTGGTGACTCCGTTGAAGAAGGTGAAACCGTCATCGTGCTCGAAGCAATGAAGATGGAGATGGCAATTGCCGCACCTTCCGCAGGAGTAGTATCCGAGATTCTGGTCAGCAAGGGTGATCAAGTTACAGCAGGACAAGTTATAGCGACACTAGGTTAATGCAAAATTCATCATTCTATACCAAGGGTTGGTTCATCGGTCTTTGCCTCATTGCATTGGCCTGTTTGTTCATGCCTACCGACCTGCTGGCAGCGAAAACAGGGGCCGAGGAAACGGTGGCCGCTGCTGGTCAAGTAGCTGAGGCAGCAGATGTCGCAGAGAAGTCGAAAGTCCAAAGCCTTTGGGACAGCACCGGGTTGAAGGGATTCACTGAGCGTGGTGCTCCCACGGTCGACAAGGATGGTGTTGAGCAACCCGGGCAGCACGGTATTTTCAAGCTGATCATGATCTTGGTTGGCTTGCTGCTCATCTACCTTGGTATCGCTAAGAAATTTGAGCCACTGCTGCTTCTACCCATCGGCTTTGGTGGTATCCTTGCCAACATTCCCTACGCTGGCATCGCTGAGCCAGGTGGATTTCTCTATGCTTTCTACGAAATGGGCATCGGTGACGTGCCTATTTTCCCACTGTTGATTTTCCTGGGAGTTGGAGCCATGACTGACTTTGGCCCCTTGCTTGCCAATCCAAAGACCGCGCTTCTAGGAGCCGCGGCTCAGTTTGGTATTTTCACTACCCTGATCGGAGCTCTCTGGCTCTCCAGTACTTTTGGAAGCATTAATTTTTCCATTCAGGACGCTAGTGCTATTGGCATCATTGGTGGTGCTGACGGGCCTACGGCTATTTTTCTCGCCGGCCAGCTGGCACCTGATTTATTAGGCGCCATTGCGGTGGCTGCCTACTCCTACATGGCGCTGGTACCCATTATCCAGCCGCCGATCATGCGCCTGCTGACCACGAAGGCCGAGCGCCAGATCGAGATGAAGCAGCTGCGTCCCGTTCGCCAGATCGAGAAGATCGTCTTTCCGCTCTCAGTGCTTATTATCTGCGCTCTATTGCTGCCATCAGCCACTCCGCTGGTCGGTATGCTTATGCTGGGTAATCTATTCAAGGAATGTGGTGTTGTTGAGCGCCTATCCAAGACGGCGGCCAATGAGCTCATCAATATTGTCACCATCATGCTCGGTCTCGCCGTTGGCTCCAAGCTGCAGGCAGACAAGTTCCTCTCAGCCGAAACCTTAGGCATCATCGTGCTTGGCCTCATCGCCTTTAGTATCGGTACTGGTTCTGGTGTGATCATGGCGAAGGTCATGAATAAGTTCGCCAAGACGGACGCAGGAAAAATCAACCCGCTGATCGGCTCTGCAGGAGTTTCTGCAGTGCCCATGGCAGCCCGAGTTTCCAACAAGGTCGGCATGGACGCCAACCCGCAGAACTACTTGCTGATGCATGCCATGGGCCCCAATGTGGCTGGTGTCATCGGTTCCGCTGTCGCCGCTGGTGTGTTACTGGCATTAGTCGGTGGCTAGGTTGCCGCCAGGCGGCGCAATAGATAATGTTGTTCAAAAAATAAGGTTGGATGTTCTAGATCGACATTCCACATAGCCCTATATTAAATCACACCATGACTTGGAAATTACATAACGCAATGTGGCCTGGCCTCGTTGGCAAGGAAGATGGCTCTGATCAACCGCCGATCAGTTTGGACAGAATGCTTGAGATGACCGCGGCAAGTGATGTCGGCGGTAAAGGTTTTGACGGAGTGGATATGTTCCTGTTCCAACCGCACCTGGATATCGATGCCGATGAGGCTGAAATCCGCAAGCTCGCTGATAAAATTGCAGGGTATGGACTCAAGGTGGGTAGTTTTGTTGCACCTGTTTGGGAGGGAACCGTAGGTGGCAGTGCTATGGGTGATGCTGAGACACGTGGCCGCTTCGTCGATGCTGTGCGCAAGTCGTGCCGTTATGGTAAGATCCTTCGCGAGCACGGTGTGCGTGAGTATGGCTCAATCCGGATTGACTCTGCCACAGGGGTCGAAGATTGGGCTAAGAATCCTGCAGAAGGAACTAAGCTGATTGCCCAAACGTTCAAAGAAAGTGCTGAGGTTGCCGCTGATTTTGATGAAGTGTTGGTGGTGGAAGGTGAAATCTGCTGGGGTGGTATGCACTCTTGGAAAGACATGCTCGATCTCTTGGAGTTGGTTGGTCAGCCTGGCCGCGTTGGCTTCCAGGCGGATCTTGCCCATAGTTACCTCTATCTGCTCGGCTACAATGCGCCAGAGCATGCCTTGCTGAAGGAAGGCTACTCGGATGATGAATTTTGGGCCGCTTATAAAACGATGACGGACAAGCTCAGACCGTGGACCTATGATTTCCACGTCGCCCAGAACGATGGCAGCGTGCACGGCACCGGTGCTCATGATAAGACTGGCCGTCACTGCGTGGCAGATGATCCCAATGGTAAACTCGACATCGTCAAGTGCGCCTCCTACTGGCTACTCGATGAAAACGGCAATCCCCGCCCAGAAATCAAGCACCTTTGCTGGGACGGCTGCATGTTCCCCAATGCGATGCTGGAGAAGCAGGAAACCTGGAATACTATCCTTGGTGTCATGCTTGATATCAACAAGGCCTATTCTAAATAGTAGAAATCGGCCAAATAAGAGGGGGCTAGAGCAACGAAGGATCAAAACGCCCGTTAATAGATCCCTTAATTACATTCTAATTATTTTGTAATTCCAAAAATACCAAATTAAAAATAAATGTTACACCAGGGTGACGAAGGGCTCAGTCGCCCAATAAAAAACAAAGCGCTTCAGCCGGCGTTGACAATAACGCGGAAAATAAAGGCGAAATATCCCCTTTTTGGGTGATAGCCAAGTTGCGGCATCTGCGTATAGTAATCGGCTTAAAGTAAACCTGTCAGGCTCACTTTACCCCCAAGAGTCACCCCCATCCTATTTACCCTATCTCCATCTAACATCAAATTTATGAAATTAAGACCTGCCATCTCACTTCTTTCCGCGTGCGCCTTAGCGCATACCATTCCCTTAGCCTCTGCCCAGCAATCGGGTGCAGACTGGGTAAGCCTCTCGGGCGACACGGGCGAAATTCTCATCAATGCTCCCGGTTTTGCCCCCTCCAAGGCCATTTCCTCCGCCTTTTTCAATGCTGACGGTAAAAACAACGCGGTCAGGACCAAGGGTAGCAAGCTCATTGGCTCGGTGGAAACCAGCACCGGCACCACACCCTTTGGCGAAGCCGTGGTCACCCGCGCTACCTACGGCCAAAATGGTTCCCCTTATCAATACACCCTCACGCTGAAGCGGCTTAAGGATGTGCGCGCTTTCACCGTGCAAGGCGTCTTTCACAATCTCAGTGATAAGGATGTGAATCTTAACCACGTTGACCTACTCGACCAGACCGCGGGCGACATCAAGTCCATCGCTAGTGGTGACGCCGCAGAGTGGCTGGTCACCCCACTGATGCAGGACGCAGAAGCCCTTTCCCTTGCCGAGACCGATACCGGCTACAATGAAGTAGTATTGATCGCGCACAAGGACGGCCGCAGTATGCTCGTCGGCCCTGTGGGACCTGCCGAGGCCTACTGCCGGATAGAGGTTAAAAATCAGAAACTCAAAGCCTACGCCCAGATGGACAGAGTGCTTGTTCGCGCCGGTGAAAGCCGCCGCTCTGAAGAAATGATCGTTTGCTTCGAGCCTACCTCGACATCAACTGATATCTGGACCCGCTGGGTCGCTGCCACGCACAAGGCTCGCATTCACCGTGGTCCAGTCTACGGCTGGTGCAGCTGGTATGACCTCACCACCAAGATCACGGCTGAGCATGTGCTCAATGTCACCAAAACCATCAACGATAACCCGAATACCTTTGGTAAGGGCATCGTCCAGATCGACGACGGTTACCAGAAGATGGACGGTGACTGGAGTGCTAATGAAAAATTCCCTATGGGCATGGCGGCTGTGGCAAAGCAAGTCCGTGAATCGGGGAACATTCCCGGTGTCTGGTTCGCGCCACTGATGATCAACCCTGAGCATCCATTCTGCACAGAGCATCCAGATGCCATTCAGAAAAACGCCAAGGGCATTGCCTCCTTCATGAATGCCAACCCTTTCCACCCGGCAGGGGCGAACTGGGTCAACCCGGATCACCCAGCCACCAAGATTCACCTGCATAAGATCATTTCCGATGCGCGTGAGCGTGGCTTTGGCTACATCAAGATCGACTTCAATGGCATCGGCTCACGCTTTGTGGATCCTACCAAGACCCGCCTGCAAGTTTTCCGTGACCTCTACACCCTCTACCGCGACGCTGCCGGTGAAGAGATCTACATCCTTTCCTGCCTCGGTGCTCCTACCCGCGGGGTAATCGGTTTCATCGACTCCGCCCGCGTTGGGCCGGACTCTCACCCGGCTCACTTCGATAAGTGCCTTAAGTCCGTATTGCGCTTCCAGATCTACGACAACGTCTGGTGGCAGAATGACCCGGATGTTGCTTATGTTAGCCCAACGGGCACCAAGGTAGACGGCACGCCGCGTTCACTTGGCGGCACCCCTCAGGGAGAAGGCATGTGGCGCACCTGGCACGCAGTGACCGCCTTGGTCGGAGGTACCGCGATGATTAGTGACCCCATCGATGCACCGGATGTGAAGGACATGTGGCGCAACTTCGAGATCATGCGTCCCGGCTCTGCTGAGCCCGCCCGCTTGCTCACCCTGGGCGAGACTGGCGACAACAGCATCTTTGGTTTCTCAGCCACCCGTCCATATGGAAACTACGCCGTGTATAACCTCTACAACGCAAAAGAGCAAAAACGCCACATCAACCTGAACTTCGCCGACACCGGCCTGCCTGTTGACCAAGAGTGCGCCGTTTATGACTTCTGGCAAGACAAGGTGATCGCCAACACCACAGGTTCTTATAACACCGTGTCTCTGGATCAGTATGCCTCCTCATTGGTGCGTATCACCCCACTCAGCGAGAGTGGCCCAACGCTGGTTGGCTCCAACCTGCACCTCTCCATCGGGGCCACCGAGGTTGGCAACATCCGCACCAGCCCAAGCAAGATGATCATTGATCTTAATCCAGCTGGCGCCCAGGAGGGAACGCTTACCATTTACAGCAAGAAGGCACTGACCGCTGGTGAAGCGACCAACTGCAAGATCACCACGATCGAATCTGCTGGCGAAAACCTCTACAAGGTCTATCTTACTGGACGTCCGTGGGATCAAGCGCAGACCCTTACGCTCAACATAGCCCCTTAAGCATTTTAAACTTACCATCTTGAACACACTCTGATGACCACTGCACCCGCTCAAGCCGTTAAGATTATTCTCATTGAGGATAATCCTGAATATCGGCGTGCGATCTCCATGACCATGGAGCGCAGTGAGGGTTATGAGCTGGTGGGTAAATTCGGTAGCGCTGAGCAGGCCCTCGCCGAGCTGCAGAAACCAGATGCCAGCACTGATATCGACATCGTTTTGCTTGATCTGGGTCTACCTAAGATGCAAGGCCTAGAGTCGATCAGCTGGATTGAGAAATACGCTCCGGCGGCCAAGATCGTGGTACTTACCCAATCAGATAAAAGAGCAGACGTCATTGAGGCGATTCAGCAGGGAGCTTCTGGTTACTTGCTGAAGTCATCCTCGATGCAGGAGATTAGAGAGGCGATCGGCCTTGTGATGCAGGGAGGTGCTACGCTGGACCCCAGTGTGGCCAAGTACCTGCTTGATCAGATCCAGAGTCGTGGGGCAAGTAATCTGCCGGATTGCCATCTTAGTGCACGTGAGCTCGAGGTGCTCGAGCTCATTAGTCTTGGTATGCTGCGTAAGGAGATAGCCAAGGCCTTGACGATCTCCGAGAACACCGTGGTGACTCATATAAGGCATATCTACGATAAGCTCAGTGTATCAAATGCTCCAGCGGCGATTCGAAAAGCCTACGAGTCCGGCATCTTGCCGGTGGAGGAGAATCCGCCGGAGAGGGATTCAGTTAAGTAGGCCACTGCGTGGCCAGTTTAAGTTGAAGTAAGCCGCCTGAGGCGGCTGCTCTTGGTTCCTTGTTCTTGGTTCCTTGTTCTCGCTTTGTGATGCAAAAGAAAAAACCCCACCGTGTTAGGGTAGGGGTTTTTGGAAGTTCTTCGTTGGCCGCCTTGCGGCTATCATTCATCGCTCATTAGCTGCGCTTGCGGCGCAGCATGAGAGCAAGGCCTCCGAGGCCGAGCAGGGTAGTCGAGGATGGCTCGGGCACGAAGTAGAACAGCGTGATGTCGGTACCTGTAGTGTAGTCGATCCAGTAGGTGCCGAAGTCCAAGTTGGTCGCGGCTCCGAGGGGATCAAAACTACTCAGTGTCAGGTCGCCGTAGTTGCCGTAGCTGATCGTCTCCTGATCAAAGGAGCTCGCTTCGTTCAGGGTGTCGTAATCAAAGAGGGTTTCGGTGAAGTATCCGCCTCCTCGTCCGGTTACGTCGACTTCCAGGTCAGCTCCGGCGCGGAGCCAGAAACCACCATTGATGCCAATCGTGCTGACACCATCAGTGCCAGAAATAAACTCAAAGGTCCAGCCGTTACCACTGAACACCCGCCACAGGTCAATGTCGGCCCCTGAGTGGACGGTCATGCGTGCGGTATTGTTACCGCTTTCTGCCAAAACATGATTACCATCGGTCGTGAAATCAAGGGTGCCGCCGCTTTCGATAGTCAGGGTGGATTGCAGGCGCACAGTATGTGAGCCAGCTCCGGTCGCCTCAAAGCTGCGCCCGTCAGCGATCGTGAAGTCGCTGGTCATGGTTTGGTTCATGGTAGCTACCGCGGTATCAAGGAGAATGTTGTCGACACCACTGACGGGTCCGGACTGGTCAGCGGCTCCAATCCAGTTTCCTGTGGTGTTAAAGCCTGCACCCGCATCTCCCTGCCAGACCTTGGTCTGGTTGACATTGAGCCGGACCGCCTTGTCTACATCGTCAAAGTAGAGTGCGCCGCTGTCAGAGCCAGGATTATCTACACTGAGGGAGTACTGGCCGCCACCCGTGAAGGTTGCATTGTTCAGACCCGTGGCATCGCTGCCGAAGTCGACCAAGGTAACCACATTGTTACCGCCGGTGTAGTTGGTCATGTCGGCACTGTAGGTGGTCGAGACAGCACTGTTGGAATTGAGTTGCCCCGGTGTGAGAGCTGTGAAGCCGGAGGCGCTCAGGTTGAAGTTGAACACGTTTGTGCCCTTGTGCTCCCAGTTGCTGGCGGTGAACTGGGCACCGTCGTCAAAGTTAAAGGTGGCACCGTTGAGGTCCTTGAATCCACCGGAGATGATGCCTGTAGCGCCAACATTGGTGGTGCCACCACTCCAGCGCAGAACGCCGGCATTCAATTCACCATCCAGATTGATGATTGCGCCTCCTCCGGGGAGGAATTGGCTGTGGTTGTGCGTCACCGTGTTGCCAGCGCCGATGTTGATCGTGTCACCGCCACCAGGGGTGGTGTTGGTGTCCCAGTTGGCTGCGGTATTCCAGGTGTTGTCAACACTGCCGTCCCAAGTCAAAACCGCGGCATGCGCCAGCGGCAGACTCATCAGAGCAAAAGCTGGAATAAGGTAAGCAGGTGAATTGAATGGGTTTATTTTCATGGCGTTTGTTTTTTT
>ENA-UOYH01000163-UOYH01000163.1-marine-metagenome-genome-assembly--contig:-NODE-163-length-30497-cov-4.556410_pt1 | contig 30497 bp, 21 predicted proteins | sample MGYA00238175_ERZ767261 | MGnify/ENA primary metagenome ERZ767261 (study PRJEB28946, sample SAMN06267185) | marine metagenome | isolation source: Columbia River Estuary | place: USA:Columbia River Estuary...
GGGGGCAATGGAGAATGGAAGGGGGCTATGATGATACGAAGAATGGTGGGTTTGTCTATCACGTGAATAGGGGAGGGTCGCCGCCTGCGGCGGTAGTTGAAGTGAAGAGTTTAAGTTGAAGTAGGGGAGTTGCTACGCGGCTGTTCTTGGTTCTTAGTTGGCCGTGCTGCGGCCATAAAAAACCCCGCCGTTTGAAGGGCGGGGGTTTTTTAAGTTGGAAGCCGCTGCGCGGCTGTTCTTGGTTCTTGGTTCCTTGTTCTTGGTTGTGAGCGGTCGCTACGCGACAGTGGCTGGCGTCGCGACCGATTATATAACGGCCGCAGGCGCACTCCCCACTTAAACTTGAACTGGTAACTCGAACTGCCGCCGGAGGCGGCCCATCCTTCATCAGGAATCAGCTGCGCTTCCTGCGCAGCATTAGAGCGAGACCTCCAAGGCCGAGCAGCGCTGTCGAGCTAGGCTCGGGCACGAACACGGCGTTGAGGACGAGGTCGTTGCCGACGATGTCGATATTCCAGTCCACCTTCGAGTTGGCGAAGTTGCCAGTAAGTAAGTTGAATTCACTGGCGTCAAAGGTGCCGGTGAGGCTGCCAAAACTCAGGATGGTGAAGGACTCAAAAGGGTCGAGGTAGGCCTTGCCACTGTAATCAAAGCCATCTGCCAGGCCGGCGATGTTGCCGGTTGTCAGAGAGGTGATATCGATATTGAAGCCGGTGTTGATACCACTCAGGTCAAAGTTGTTGGTGACATCAATCCAGTCCCAGCCGGAATCAACGCCTTCACCACCTCCACTGGTGAGGTCTGCATTGATTTCCCAGAGGTAGGTGCCTCCGTTTGTCCATGTCAGGTCATCGACGGTCATCGTGCCGGGTGAGTTGCCGGGGCTGAGAATGCTGCCTAAGCTGACGGTCATGCCACCAGAGATTGTGCCGGAGCCACTGAGCGTCTGGCCGTTGGCCAGCTCGAATCCATTGGTAATGCCGGAAACATCTAGTGTTGCGCCACTGGCAACATCGATGGCCGAAGATGATGCGATGTTGTTGGTGCCTGAGGCATCAACAAGCGCCAGAGTGCCAGCACTGATAGTGGTTGTGCCGCTGTAGTTGCTGGCGGTGCCAGTATTGTTATCGAGGATTTGCGTGCCGGCACCATTTTTTACGATAGACATTGAATTAGTCGCCCCATCGGTGATCCGGCCGTGGTAATCATAGCTGCCGGCAGCGGTGTTGATCGTCAGGGTGCTGTCCGTATTGCCGCTGTTGGTGATGTTCTGATTGCCGTTGACTGTCGAAAAAATCGTCGTCTGGCGCAGGAAGGCCACTGTCTGGTCAGTTCCGTTAAGGTCAAGCGTTCCGGGGGATGCACCATCACTGTTCCAGCCGAATTCAACACCCGCGTCAATAGGCATTGCGTTGTCAACACCGAGCTTGAGATAACCGCCGAAGTTGATCCGTGCCATTCCCCAGTCATTACCGCTGACATTGATCTCAGTGGCGTTGGCGATATTGTTGCCGTTACTCGTTAAGGTCAGGGTGCCATCGTTGAGGTCGATCGCATTGGAGTTGATGATTGCTTTTTGGTTGAGGGAGAGGCCGAAGCTCTCGGTGCCCGAAGGCCCGGTGGTGATTCCGCCCTCGTAGGTGATGCCGGAGTTACCGCCGACACCACGAAAATCAGCGCTGTTATTCAAAGTAATCTGGCCCGAGAGGACTCCACCGGTGCCCGTGCCTGTGATCGATCCAGTAAACCCGTGCTGGATCGTAATCGCCTCATCGAGTGTGACGCCATCACCCACAAGCAGGCGACCTCGGCGGGTATTATCAGCCGCCCTAATTTGAATCGAATTCGCGTCGATGTCTGCCGTTCCGCTGATGTTGTAATCGGCAGTTTGCGTGCCGGTAACAGCAAAACCGCCGATGTTCAAAGTTCCGGTGGTCAGTGTCCCGGCGGTATGATTAATCGTGCCACCGCCGGCATCGAAACCCAGATACACAGTACCGGTGTTGGTGTCAGTGGCGGAAGTGGAAAGATCGTGCCCAATGTTCAAACCCGCATCAGAGCGCACAACCAGCAAGTAATCGTTGAGGAGCTGCGCTGGATTACTGGTAGCAGTGTAGTCACCACTTGTCGTCGCGATGTCCGTCGCCCCCTGAATGACAGCCTGCTGGTTGGCAGGGCCGTCCTGCCCTGGCTGGAGGTTGCTCCAGTTCCCGGCGTTATTGAAATCCCCTGAAGCTGTGTTCCAAACTGTGATGCCCGCTTGCGCTGCCGGTGATGCCGCGAGAAAGGCTGTGAGGGAGGTGATGGTGAAGACGGCTTTCGATGTCTTAATGATGTTCTGGGTAGTTTTCATGACAATAGATGGTGTGGTTTATTTTTATGTTAGGGGGTATGTGGGTGTGGGTATGTTAGAAGTGATTGGTTTTGTGTGAGTTATTGCGTAGGTGCTTATTTATGCTTTTGGCAGCTGCGTGTGATCAGCAAATCACTGTATATCCTTCAGAATAAGTGTTTTTTGCAAATAAACAAGATTTAAATCGGAGTTCTTGTTAATTATTATAAATATTACACTTTTATTGAATGATTATGGGCTCCTGCTTACTCAGCGGGCGTAAAATGCATGGCCGGGGAGGCGTTTGGTTTTTTTGCTGTAGCCGAAGAGGTTTTGTTGGTCAGCGGGCACGGGGATGGGGCTGATGGTGAGATCGGCCTTGCTGAGCTCAAAGAGGGGTTTGCTGCTCAAGGTGGCGTGATCGCCTTTGTTGAGTGGCAGGGTGAGGGAGCCGTCGGGGTTTTTGCTGATTTGATCACCGGTGGCGGGCGTGCCGTTGATGGCGATGTTCGGGCTGGCGATATCGGTGATGATTCTGCAGGGTTTGCCGGCAAGGCTCTCGATGTGAACGAATTGAGTCAGGCCGGCCTGGCGTTTGGCCGAGACGAGGAAGGCGCCCTGGCCACGCAGCTGGTGGAAGGCGAGATCGGGCCAGACCTTGGGGCAGGCGGGCAGCACACGAATGACGTTGTGCTTGCGGCCCCAGCTCTGCAGGAGCATGTCGTGCAGGGCGGTGCAGAAGGAGAGCGGGCTCTCGATGACGGGGTTGCCCTCGGCATACATGGTGGTGGGGGAGACGTTCTTGTGGTCGATGAGGAAGTCGAGGTAGTGGTAGGCTTTTTGCGCATCCCCGAGCCAGGCATACATGGAGGCGGCTCCGGTGGCTGTGTATCCTGTAGCTGCCATTGCCTGGACCTTAATCCCGCTTTTCAGCGTGACGTCGAGCCAGTGGTCGAGTGAGGTCTTGAGCAGTTGTTTGCCCTCTGGGCTGTTCGGGGTGAGCACGGCCAGTGGGTAGTAGGGTAGTAGATGGGAGTAGTGGCGGTGGGGTTTCTCAAAGGGGGTGTTCTTGGCGATGCGCAGGCCGTCTTGATCGATGGAGAAGTCGGCCAGGGTGTCGAGGATTTCCTGCCACTTGGGGGTGAGCGGGTCGTTGAGGCCGAATTGGGTATCGATGTCGACGAGGGTCTGGGCGGTCCAGCGCAGCAGGCCGATGGTGAAGTTACAGTTTTCATCCCAGGGGCCGGGGTATTCGGGAGACCAGGAGTTTGGGAGGTTAAGCACGCCATCAACGGGCTTGGCCTTGTTGTCGGCGAGCCAGTTGATGTAGCTGTTCATGACCTGGCGCAGCAGTGGGAAGAACTTCTCGCGCAGGCGTTGATCATCGGCGGCGAACTGGACGTGGAGCCAGTAGTTGTGCATGACCCAGGCGAGCATGTCGGGGTTTTTGCCTGCGTTATTGCCGAGCATGTCTTGGGGGAAGCAGGTGCTGACGGCGGCGCTGTCCTTCCAGCGTTCGGGGGTGTTTTTGAGCAGGTTGCCGGCGAATTTGTCGATGTTGTTGGGCAGTGAGGCACCGAGCGAGAGGCGGTTGGAGGTAAGGTGGGTCCAGTATTGGAGCTGGACGTTGAGATCGCCCCAGACCATGGGCCAGAAGGTGTAGTGGTACCACGGGCCCATGAGGTCGAGGATGGGCCCGTTCTCGCGCATGGCGGAGCCGAGTTTATACATCTGGATCCAGTAGAAGGCTTCTTTTTCTGCATCGTTGAGGGTGATGAAGCTGTTGGGGTAGTAGTCGCTCCACCATTGGTAGTGGCTGGCGAAGAAGGTCTCCGCAGCAAGATCTTCTTGCGCTTTTTTGATGCTGTTGGTGCTAACTTCGAGGCTGTTTTTCTCTGGGAAGGCGTGGTGCACGGAGGTGAGTAATGTTTGTTCTGCACTTGGGTTACCGCTGATGTTCCAGCTGGTGGTGGTTTCACCACGGTGCTGGTAGAGGATCTGTTTGCAGGAGTGGGTGCCATTGGAAGGACCTTGCCCTGCGAGCTCTCGGCCGGTGACTCCCCAAGTCGGTTTGGGTGGCATAGGGTAGGGGGCTTCTCTGAGTGTTTTCCAGCTCGGGGGGCCGCCTCCAGCATCGAGGGTGGCGCGGGAGGATGAGATGGGGGCTTCAGGCAGCCATTTGATGGAGATGGACTCACCCTTGGAGGCGGCGGTCTTGAAGTAAACGGCATCTTGGGTGCTGTGGCTGAGTGCGCGGATGGCGTATTCTCCCTGATCGGTGGTGATGGTGCCGGTGAGCTCAGCTTTGTAGAGGTTCAGGCGCAGATTAGTGGAGGTGATTTTGCCTTGGGCGCTGATCTGGAAGCGTCCCAGCGGTAGGCGTCCACGGTAGATCCAGAGGTGGTCATCGCCATCTACCGGCAGGCGGTGGTCATAATAATCGTGACGGCCGAGATGCAGTGAGATGGCGTTAGCGGGGTCACTCTTGTGTTGGTAAAAAAGGAAACCGATGTTGCCGTTGCCTGAGTAGGGGGAGACTTCCCAGCGGTGCGGGGTTTGGTCCCAGATCATGTCATGCTGGCCGAGGAAGCTGGCGTAGTCGATGTTGGCGACAGGGGATTTAGCCTGGGGAGGGGATTTGGCCTGGGGAGGGGATTTGGCCTGGGGAGGGGATTTGGCCTGGGGAGGGGATTGGGCAGTAACGCTGCCGAGTAGAATGGGGGCGAGGGTCGCGATCGTGAGGCCTTTGATGGTGTGTGGCAGTGATGACATGGGGGCAATGGAGAATGGAAGGGGGCTATGATGATACGAAGAATGGTGGGTTTGTCTATCACGTGAATAGGGGAGGGCCGCCGCCTGCGGCGGAATGGGGAAAGGTAGCCGCTGCGCGGCTGTTCTTGGTTCTTTGTTCCTTGTTCTTGGTTGAAGCCGCGGCGCGGCTATCGCTCATCCCTCATTAGCTGCGCTTCCTGCGCAGCATCAGCGCAAGGCCGCGCAGGCCGAGCAGAGCTAGGCTCGGGCACGAACACGGCGTTGAGGACGACGCGCTCAATAAAAAAGCCCTACGCTGGTGCGTAGGGCCTTTTTAGAAATTGGAGCGGGTGAAGAGATTGACCTCGTTCCACTCGGTCTGTGCTGATGAGCAAGTTTCCTCCTCCGGAAACTTGGGATATTGGATTGCCGTGATGCACGGCACTGCGCTTTGCTTCGTCGTGCGTTCGAACTTCGTTCTCATCTCATCACACGCTCAATAAAAAAGCCCTTCGCTAGGGCGAAAGGCTTTTTTAGAAATTGGAGCGGGTGAAGAGATTCGAACTCTCGACATTCTCGTTGGCAACGAGATGCTCTACCACTGAGCTACACCCGCATAGAGTGTGTTGTTTTGCGCCGGATACGAGACCCTGACGCGCGATCTGTTTACACTCTGAATGGTTGCTGACAAGTGATTTTTCCTAAAAAATGCAAATTTTGCGACTTGGTGTTTGGAATTTTGGAAATCGAAATTAAAGAACCTGCATGGACATTCTTACCGAGATCATGGAGCACAAGCGCAGTGAGGTGGAGGCGGTTTTGCCTCAGCTGGAAAAATACCGTGCTGCTGCATTAGCGAGAAATGATTTTGGCGGCTTCAGAGCGGCGCTCGATCTTGGTCCTGATCGGCTCAGTATTATCGCGGAAGTGAAGCATGCCTCGCCCTCTGCTGGCATCATTGATCCAGACTTTGATCCTCTGCGCCAGGCGAAGATGTATATGGACGGCGGAGCTAGTTGTATGTCCGTGCTTACGGATGAGAATTACTTCAAGGGGTCTCTCGCTGATCTCACTAAAATTTCGCCAGCGGCTAACATTCCTTTGCTTAGAAAAGATTTTATTCGTCACGAGATACAGATTTATGAGGCGATTATTGCTGGAGCCGATGCTGTGTTATTGATTGTTGCCGCTCTCGATGATGAGACTCTGAAGCGCCTGTATAAGGAGGCACGTGACTTCCAGCTCGATGTGCTGGTCGAGGTGCATGATTTGCCTGAGATGGAGCGTGCTCTTGATCTTGGAGCGGACTTGATCGGTATTAACAACCGCAATCTCAAGACGTTCAAAACTGACCTAGCGACAACGGAGTTACTAGCTGATGAAGTCGGTGAAGATGTGATTTTAGTGAGTGAGTCTGGTATCAGAACAACAGCAGACTGCCTGCGTGTGCTTGAGGCGGGCGCCAACGCAATTTTGGTTGGTGAGACCTTGATGAAGTCGAATAATCCTGCTGAGACGATGCAGCAGTGGCTAGATATTAGGTTGAGCTAATATCAGTCGGTTATTTGATTTTCAAATAGAGTGCTGACATGGCGGGAAGCTCGCCAAGAGGCAGTCCGTCGCTAGGTAGGCTGTTGGTGGCAACTTTCAATTTTCGCTGGCTGCCGAGTGTGTCACGGAAGCTGAGTGTTTTTTTACTGCTGTGTTTGCGGCTCAACCAGCCAAGGGCATTGTCTGGAATTTGAACGGAGACATTATGTAATGCTTCTCTGGGGTTGAGATTTGCCACGACGAGAAAGGCCTGGCCGCTGAGCTCGTCACGTCGCATGAAGCTGTAGAGCCAATGGCCGGATACGGGTTCGCCATCGATGCGCCCATATTGGACGTTGTCACGATTGGCGTGGTTGAGGCCGTAAAAGTCACCTTGGGTAAAGGCTGGCTCTGAGCATGTCTCAAGTAATGACGCATAGAACTGGCGCAGCTCTCTTTGCTCAGGGGAGAGCTTGGTCTCACGATAAAGGTGGTTGTTGATCCATGGCACGAGGGTGGGTAGGCAGCCGTAGTCAAAAATACTACTGCGCCCATCATCACCACTGAAGCCTTCGGCTCCGTCGGCCGGTTCTCCAGTTTCTTGGCCAGAGTAGAGCATGATCGGGCCTTTGCCTAAGCCGTAGAGTATGGCTGATACAGGTTTGCCGATTGCCATGCCGCTCGCTGCCCAGTTGCCGTTGGATGCAAGGCGGACTTCGTCATGGTTTTCTGCGTATCGAAGTGAGTGATGAAAGCGATCGACGAAGCAGTTTGCAGCGTCGTCGATGTCGTTGGCCCATTGTTGACCTTCGACGGTTGCTTTGATGGTGGAGTAGGTCGGATCATCGTAAACAGCATCAAATCCGGCATCGAGTAGCTCATCTAAAACGTTGCCTTCGGTGAGCTTTGCGGGGTCGCTATCGTAGGCCTCTGCCATGAAGAAGACTTGAGGGTCTCGTTTTTGAGCCCGTATCACTTGCCACCTCCAATAGGCCATCGGTATCATGTGGGCCATATCGATGCGGAAGCCATCGACGCCCATCTCTTGCCAGTAAGATAAGATGGCATCCATTTTGCGCCATGTGTCCGGTACGTCTTGTGGTGCCGTGCCTGGCTCGGGGAGTGGGTGCAGGTCTTCACGAGGTGGGCCGACGGTGAAGTCATGACCGTAGTTGAGCTTGATGGTCTCATACCAGTCATGAATCGAGGGGCTCCATGAGAGGGAATTATTGCCGGTGACGCGGCCGAAGCTGCTCTCGGGCTCGAAGGGGACGGGGCCATTTTTGCTGGGGAGTTTGAGTGGGGCTCCTCCTCCCGGGTGAAGGTCTCCTAGGTAAAAGAAGTTGTTATCGGGATCAAAAAACTTGTCGGTATCATCGCCAGTTCCGAATGAAAGTTCAGGGCGTATGTCACTGGAGTAAGATCGGGCGACGTGGTTGGGGACAAAGTCGATGATGGCCTTGAGTTTGCGTTTTTTGATACGCTTAAGCAGGGCTTTGAATTCATCGATTCGCTTATCGGGATCGATGGCGTAGTCTGGACAAACATCAAAGTAGTCACGAATGGCATAGGGGGAGCCAGCTTTGCCTTTGAGGAGAAGTGGGTTGTCAGCTGGGCGGTCAGGGTAGGCGGTTGCACTCGCTTGCTCAAGTATGCCCGTGAGCCATAGATGGCTAATGCCGAGTTTGCGCAGTGATGTTAGGGCGGCGTCATTGATGTCGGCAAATTTACCACAGCCATTCTCAGCCATGCTGCCATCAAGTTGGGGTGTGCCGTTGGTGTTGCCGAAGTGGCGCACCATGAGTTGGTAAATATGCGGTCTGCTTGGATGATCCACGGATAGAGTCTGGCTAGCATTTGTCAGATTGCAAGGCGCCGCTGATGCATTCTGTTTGAACTGCTTTAATGCATTTCTAGCCAGCTGTTGAGGATCTCAACGGCGGCGGCCTGATCGATGATCTGCTTCTGGTGCTTGGCATTTTTCCCCGCTTGGTGAAGCTTCTCAGCAGCGGCTACGGTGGTGAGTGTCTCATCACAATAGTGTAGTGGTATGTCGGGAAGTGCATGGTGAAGCTTGTCGCCAAAGGAGCGGACTTTTTCTGCGGCGGTTCCTTCGGTGCCGTCCATGCGAATGGGTAGACCTAATACGAGTTGTTTGACTTGCCGCTGTGCCACTAGCTCGACGATACGCTCAATAGGGAAGCCTTCCTTGACCTGAATGGTTTCCACGGGATGAGCCATGATGCCGATAGGGTCGGTGGCGGCAATGCCGATGCGGGCATCACCGTGGTCGATTGCTAAGATGGGGTGCTCGTGGTTCATGTTACAACAGCTCATCGGGTAGCTGGGCGCCAAGGTTTTTGATGGCATCTGCCTGATGCCGGTTGGCGATGAGTAAGGCGTCGTCGGTCTGAACGACGATGAGGTCGTCTACGCCTAACAGGGCTACCTTGCTTTCTGGTCGGGCATTGAAGACGATGTTGTTTTCCGAGTCGATTTCTGCGAGGTTGGTGTTGGTTTTGTTGTTGTCTCCTTGAGTCTCGAGATACTTGGCCACTGAGAGCCATGAGCCAACATCATCCCAATCAAAGCTAGCCTCGATGTTAAGTACGCGGGATGCTTTTTCCATGAGGGCGTAGTCGATGGAGATCGGGGTGAGCGTGGGGAAGCGCTGATCGACAAATTCTTTGATGTCTGAGGCTTGGCCGATTTCTTCGATAAAGCCAGCCAGCTCAGGTGTGTGCTGGGTGAGCTCATCGATGACGGTTTTTGCCGACCAAATAAACATGCCGGCATTCCAGGCGAAGTTACCCTGTGCTAGAAATGTCTCCGCAAGTTCAGGGTCAGGCTTTTCTCTGAAGCAGCTGACTTCGTATGGCTGGTGGCTTGTTTGTGGGCCGTCGGTTTGTGCCTCGCCGCCGCGCTCGATATAGCCGTATGCGGGGCATGCCCAGGTGGGTTTGATGCCGATGGTGACGAGGGCGGTGTTGTGAGCCGCCACACTCATGGCATCGCGCATGATAGATTGATAAGCCGAGGTGTCTTGGATGAGCTGGTCCGAAGGCAATACTATGATGGTTGCGTTCGGGTTCCTGGCTGCGATGAGCCCCACACCCAATGCGACAGCGGGTGCAGTATCGCGTTTGGCGGGCTCGGCGAAGATGTTTTCAGCAGGAAGCTCGGAGGCGACTTCGCGCACTGCTTGCTCTTGCAGGGCGTTAGTGAGGATGAGGATATTCTCTTTAGGAATCAGTCCTTCAAGTCTGCTGATCGTTTGGTTAAGAAGGGTGGCTTCGCCAAAAAGGTTGAGTAATTGTTTTGGCTTGGCATTTCTTGATAGTGGCCAAAAGCGGGTGCCGCTTCCGCCTGCTAAAATTAAGGCGAATTGGTTAGGGTTCATCTCCGTGGCTGTGCTTGTCGCGCTACTCATGGGGCAGACAATGGGAGAGAATTTCTCGATGAAAAAGGAGAAACGATCAAATTAATCAACATTTAAAGGCATTTGCGCTTTTCTCAGGAAAATCAGAGGGTAGAATGTGACCATGGCACAAGATCATTCTGACAAAAACTGGGTTGAAACCAGCGCATCCTTTGCCCCCGCTATGCTGGGAGCAGCTGCGGGCGTATTTTTAGGCGACCTCATGCACCGTGACACTCGTAGACCTGTTGCTCTCACCCTTGCCGCACTTGGTGCCGCCGCTCTGGCGCCATCGGTTATTGAGTTGGTTGCAGATAAGGTGAATGGACCTGAGAGCAATCGAGGTTCTAAGCGCACTTTGCGTAATATTCGTGATGCGGGCGTGGCCACCGATGAGTTCGCTGACTTGGAAGACGAAATCGGCGAGCAGATGTTTATTGGCTAATTTCCTCGAGCATTTTCTTTACAATGCTTTCCATGATTCCGCTCTAACCATCACTGATGCGCGTATTATTGACAGGCTCTACCGGTAGACTCGGTGGAGCTTTTTTGTCGCTGTGGGGAAGAGATTCATCGATCGAGTTGATCTCGCCAAGTAGGCAGGAGCTGGATCTGTCTGAGCCACATAAAGTAAGGTCTTTTTTGTCTCAGGTTAAGTTTGATTGGCTCATTAATGCTGCCGCTATCACCGGCCTCGAGGAGTGCTTAGATGATCCTGATCTTGCCCAGCGAGTGAATGTCGATACGCCAAGAATCATGGCGGAGGTGTGTGCTGAGAAATCGGTGAGATTGGTTCATTTTAGCACGGACTATGTATTCTCGGGTCAACAATCTGGGATGAAGACGGAGGCCGATGCCACAGGTGCGGTGAATGTTTATGGTGCCAGTAAATGCGCTGGCGAGCTGGCGGTTCTTGCCGCTAATAACGATGCTCTAGTAGCGCGGGTGTCATGGCTGTTCGGACCCAGCTCAGAGCAAAGGCCCTCTCACTTTGATCATGTTCTTAACCGGGCGCTTGCGGGAGATAGGCAGCGTCTGATTTGTGACAAGTTTTCGATGCCGACATTTACCCATGATGTAGTGTATTGGGTGCGTTTGTTAGCTGAAGCTGAATCCTCGGGAGTTTACCATCTTTGCAATAGTGGCGAGCCAGAGAGTTGGTATAGCTACGCGCAGAAAGTCTGCAGGTTGGCGGTGAGCATGGGCTACGCTCTGAACGAGGGTGATCTGGTGCCAGTGGGTCTAGAGGATGTCGAATTTTTCAGAGAGAAGCGTCCGATACATACAACAATGGCGCCAACACGTATGATAGAGGAGGGGGTTGCTACACCTCGTCATTGGTGTGACGCCGCCGAGGACTATTTGAAAATTCGTTGACCATGATGGCGGGCGAGGGCACAGTATTCATCATGAGAGCTGTTCGATTTACGCCTATGTTCCCGATAGTCATTCTTTGTGGCATGTTGGCTAGTTGCAATAATGTTTACGACATAATGGATGGCCGTGGTGATGGTACGGCTGGCGCGCCAAGGGCTATCCCAACAGATGATCTTGAAATGTATGGGCCAGAGATTCTCCCGGGGCGTTATTTGCAAACCATCTCGCCAAGCTCTACGTTTTTTAACAACTACCCGAGTTTTGATACTCGACCAGATAGAATCTTGCCCAGCTATACAAATGTTAAGGTGGTTTCAGTGAAAGGTTCATATGTCAAAGTTGAGCTGATTGATTCGGGTGCAGTTGGCTATGTGCCATCCATGATGTTGGGTGAAAAGCGCTCTCCACATAAAGTGCCTGTAATACCCAAAAATAATAACGATCAACTCGTGCCAGAGATTGACCCAGGATTCATTGATCCAAGTAGGCCGGCAGAGTAAGAATAGTTAAGTAGATCGATTTTCCCATAGGTCTAATTAGAGGTTCCAAAATATGAGTGAGCAATTTTCCGAGTTCGGCCAGCGCCTATGTATGGGCAGTGGTATTGAGGAGTTAATGGATGATCTTGGCAATGCGCTGGTCTCGGGTGGACCTGATACGCGCATGCTGGGTGGAGGTCAGCCGGCTCATATCCCTGAAGTCAATGCTCTCTGGCGACGTCGGCTTGAGGAAATTATGGCTTCGGCAGGAGGATTGGAGAAGATGCTCTCTAATTATGACCCGCCGCGGGGTAATCCACTCTTTCTTGATGCTTTGGCTGCTTTGTTTAAAGAGAGCTTTGGCTGGGAGATTAGTGCTAAAAATATTGCGATCACTCCGGGTGGGCAGACGGCTTTCTTTTTTCTGTTCAATGCCTTAGCGGGAAAGTTTGAAGATGGATCACGTAAAAAAATCTTACTACCCCTTGTTCCTGAATACATCGGTTATGCCAATCAGTCGGTAGGTGATGATATCTTCCGTGCCTTTAAACCGCTGATCCAAAAGATCGGAGATCACGACTTCAAGTATGGGGTCGATTTTGAAAACTTAGTTGTTGATGACGATATCGCGGCCATTTGCGTATCGCGCCCCACTAACCCGACAGGCAATGTGCTCACTGATGAGGAAATTTCTCGTCTTAGTGATTTAGCCAAGGAGCATAATATTCCGCTCATCATTGATAATGCTTATGGGGCGCCTTTCCCGAATATTATTTTTACCGAGGCTACTCCAGTTTGGAATGAAGATACGATTCTGACATTGAGTCTCTCCAAAATAGGGCTTCCTGGCACGCGTACTGGTATTGTAATTGCCAATGAAAAGATAGCCGCAGCGGTATCTTCGATGAGTGCTATTGTCGGGCTTGCTAACGGGAATATTGGCCAGGCTATCATGGAGCCATTGATTCGTAGTGGTGAGATCTTGAAGCTGAGTAGCGAGGTGGTGCGCCCTTATTATGTGGAAAAATCTCGCCAAGCGCGTGCTTGGGTAGATGAAGAGTTTGATGCGGCATTACCGTATCGGGTCCATCTTAGTGAGGGGGCATTGTTTCTCTGGCTATGGTTCGAGGATATGCCGATCAGCTCAAGAGAGCTCTACGAGCGGCTTAAGAAGCGTGAAGTGCTGATTGTTTCAGGGCATTACTTTTTCTTTGGCGACCATGATGTGGATGCCTGGCAGCACCGGCATGAATGTATTCGCATGACCTTCACCATGGATGAACGCACGGTTCACGAGGGTATTAAGATCATTGCTGAAGAGGTGGCTAGAGCTTACGCGGGCGTTTAAGCAGCTAAGGCTGAGAATTCGTGGTTGCAATTTCCTCGAAATCAAGGAATCTCCGCGTCCTTTCCAGCCCGATTTCAAGATGGCAGGGAACAAACACCTGACAGCCATGACTGAAAAGATTCGAAATATTGCGATTATCGCCCACGTTGACCACGGCAAAACGACCCTTGTCGACGAGCTGCTTAAGGCGGGAGGCGCCTATGGTGAACACCAGAAAGCCGGGGAGCGCGCCATGGATTCCATGGATCTTGAGCGGGAAAAAGGGATCACCATCAAGGCGAAGAACACCTCGGTGAAGTGGGGCGATTACACGATCAATATCGTGGATACTCCCGGTCACGCTGACTTCGGCGGCGAGGTGGAGCGAGTCATGAAGATGGTTGATGGCGTTCTACTACTTGTAGATGCCCATGATGGACCACAGGCGCAAACGCGTTTCGTATTGCGTAAGGCACTGCAGCAAGGGCTGACGCCAATTGTGGTCGTTAACAAAATCGACCGTGAGCATTCTGACCCAGTGAGTGTGCATGACCGCGTGTTGGAGCTCTTCCTTGAGCTTGAGGCGAACGAAGAGCAATTTGAAGCTCCCTTTGTCTATGGATCAGCCAAGAATGGATTTTTTGTCAAATCACTGGATGATGATCAAAAGGATGTTACCCCCTTGCTAGAGACTATTGTTGAGCACGTCGCCGCTCCTGACTCTGATCCTGATGCGCCGTTTAAAATGCTGGCATCCAATATTTCCTGGGACGATTACGTCGGCCGGGTTGCACTTGGTAAAATACAGAGTGGCTCTGTGAAAAAGGGCGACAGTATTTTCCGTCTCACTAAGGAAGGCAAGACGGAGCGTGGCAAGGTAACCAAGGTTTTTGAATACAGCAGTCTTTCCAATCAAGAATCCACTGAAGGTTTTGCAGGCAATATCGTTGGTGTCGCAGGTTTTGAGGATATCGACATTGGCGAAACTCTTTCTGCCGATCCTGAAGCTGAGGCACTTCCTTTTGTTTCCATCGACCCTCCTACCGTGCAGATGCAGTTTTCCATTAATGATGGCCCTTACGGTGGACGTGAAGGCAAGCATGTTACTTCACGTGCGATCCATGACCGCTTACACCGCGAGGTAAAGACCAACGTGTCCATCGAGGTATCCGATACGGATCAGGCAGGTGTCTTTGAAGTGGCAGCTCGTGGAGCAATGCAGATCTCAGTGCTTGTTGAGACCATGCGCCGTGAAGGCTATGAGATGCTCGTTTCCCGCCCGATGGTCATTACCAAGAAGGGTGAAAACGGCGGCGTGGAGGAGCCTTTTGAAACTCTCTTTGTCGAGGTACCTGAAGAATACACCGGTGGAGTGATGAAAACCTTGGCAAACCGCCGTGCACGCATTGAAGACATGGGTAGTAATGCTCACGGAGCAACAATCGAGGCAACGATCTCGACACGAGGACTGATCGGCTTTGAGTTTGAGCTTTTGAACCTCACCAGTGGTCACGGAGTCATGTCTCACTTGTTTAAGGAATACGCACCACACTGTGGTGAGATCACCACTCGCAATACCGGCACCTTGGTCAGTATGAGCACAGGAACCGCGATGGCTTACTCGCTGCTGCCTCTTGAGGAGCGTGGCAAACTCTTTGTCGCTCCTGGTGATGAAGTGTATGAAGGTCAGATTATCGGTGAGAATCCCCGCAAGGATGACCTTCCGGTTAACCCCGTGAAGGCAAAGAGTCTAACCAACCACCGTTCTGCTACCAAAGGAATTACCGTAGGTTTAGCGCCTCCCATCAAGATGTCGCTCGAGCGTGCTATCGAATACATTGCTGGTGATGAGCTTCTCGAAGCTACTCCAAGTCACTTACGATTGCGTAAGCGCATCCTTGATCCGCATGAGCGCAAGCGTGCTGAAAAATCCCGCAAGGCGGAGGCTGGTTTATAAGCGGTTGTCTGGCCTACCTAGGCAGATGCCACTTGTTAATTCCACTTCTGGTAGAAAGCCCAATCTTTTTCTGCCTTGGCTAGGTTGGGGTGATCAAGCTCGCGGTAGACCTCGAGCCTTTTTTCTAGCAATGATTTACTGTGTAAGGGGAACTGAGGCTCCATGGCCAATATTACAGGTAAGAGTGCTTCTGAGTCTAGTCGCGAGGCAAGGGTGTAACGAAGTGATAGTCTTTCGCTATGCATGAGGTCGGTGTCAAAAGGCTTCTCTAGTAGTTTTAGAATCTCAGCCTCTCTGCCTTTGAGTCGATCTTGAGATCGGCTTATTCTCTCGTTGGTCATTTTAAGACAAAACTCAACATTCAAGAAGCTGGGTTGTAGCCAGTTTATGTTCCGGAGTGCTTTGATTAGCTCGATGATTTCTAAGTCTTCGAGGTTGGTGTTGTTAGTCACCCAAAAATACTCTAAGCGAGTAATTCTGTAATCGAGGGGCATGCGGTCTTTGAATTTTTCGCAGAATTCTAGGCACTTAGCATTTCCTGCTCTTGCAAGGGCACGTGCCCATAGTGATTCTTCTTTTGGGTTGAGTGTCTCGAAGATTAGGTCAGGTTTTCTTCTGATTGTTTTGGTGAGTTGCGCGCACAGTTTAGCTCTTTTGGTAGCGGCTTTGCTGTCGAACCATGATGCATCTTCCCATGCAGCAGGATTTCTAGATAGTGACTTAGCGGTAAACGCCATTGAGTAGTCAAAATAGGCGGCCCGAATGCCAGCGTCTAAGCCCTCTACCATCAGCCCTTGACTGATAGAGTCTTTGATTATTTCTGGTATTGGGCTGCTATAGTTAGATCCGCCACTCCTGGCTGCTTGAAATTCAAGAAGGTTGCGATCGTCTTTATTGACCTCTGTTAGACGACTCGCTAACTTTGTCACGTAAGCTGAGTTGGCCACGCTGTGAGCGAGTAGCCCCTCGATGGAGTGGGTGCCCCATGAACGAGTCGTGCCGAGCTTGTAGGGGTGTTGGTTAAGCTTGGTGCGTATGATGTCCACCGGAAGAGGCTTCCTCTCTTTATAACAGATGAAGACAATGTCGCTGGCCATCGTTTGATACATGCAAACTTGTGGGAAGACTGATCGTAGCGTGGCGAGAATCAAGTGCACGCTCTCTAGTTTAATTTCGTATGATTGTAGCCATTGAGAAAAAACGCCATCTGTATTTAGTTTGTCAGATACCGTTTGATAATATTCTTGTGTGTAAAGATTAGCAACTCCAGCACGTTGAGGGTTTGAAGGCTCTGATACTATAACGTCGTATTTTTTGTTTTGGAGTGCCAATAGGCTTTCGCGTGCGTCGCCTAAGATGATGTTGGCCTTGGGGCGGTTGGTTACGTCAAAAGTAAATGAAGCATAATGAGATGCACATTGAATAAGGTGTGGCTCCAATTCGAAAACATCTACACTTGTGATGCTCTCGACTTCAGCGAGCCAGCCGGCCGACATCCCAGTGCCTAATCCGATCACGCATGCATTCTTGGGCTCACCATGGTGAAGCAGTGCAGGCAGTAAACCACACATCACCTGTGACCCAGCATCGTTGAGGGCTGTTCCGTCTGATTTGCCATTATTGAGAAGTGACAGGTCGTTATCGAGCACAAGTGATCCAGAGCATTCTCGGCCGTCATATTGATAAACAATCGAACTTTTACGGTCGCGCCTTTCGTTCTCAATATCTACCAAGGTTTGGTGCTGTTTGAATGAAGTTCTACCAAAGCCAATCGGGTTTTGTAACCAATAGGGAGTAAGGCCAGAGCTTTGGAGGGCGAGTAGTAAGGTGATAGCCGATAAGCTTAATGCTGTTATGCCTCCAAGTTTGGCACGCTGGCGCATACTCATCAGCGCAAGGGAGGTTGAGATGATGAGGGTGGCTGCTAACATCAAGAGCCAAGTGTGATTAATACTAAGCTGGGGTATTAGCACGAAACCGCCAAGAATCGAGCCGATAACTGCACCTGTGGTGTTGAAGGCATAGACCCGACCGGTTTGTTGGCCTACCCCATCTTTGCCTTTGCCAACTAGCGATAAGATCAGAGGAAATTGAACGCCTGCCATCATCGAAGCCGGTAATGCAATGAAGCCCGCAATGAAAAACCACACCCATAATTTATCATCCAGGGGGTAACCCAAGTAGCCAGCTTGAAGGACTTTGCACAGGCGAACGAAGCTGTCGCCCCAAATGTAGGGAACAGCCATCGCTAGTGCCAGCACTGCAGATACAATAGCCAATAACGAATAGCTCGGCTTTACATATTTGATGAGTAAAGAATAGAGCAGTCCTCCTAAGCTCATTCCGACCAAGACGATAACGAGGATAAGGCCGAAATTATAGACTGAGCCTCCCAGTAGTGGGATGGATGAGCGGAACCAGAGGAGTTCGAGCACGAAGAATGTAAAGCCGCTGACAAAGGTGACTAGGTAGAGTGGCCATGTACCCGGCTCGTCTTTATGCTTTGTAATAGGTGAGGGTGTAGCCGAGGCCGATTGATGCATCGCCAATGTGGCTATTGCGGCCGCTGCGAGGAGCAAGTTGATCCCAGCAGCGACAATCAGTGACTTGGTGTTGCCTAATGCCTCGAGCCAGTAAAAATTGACGATGAAAGCACCCGTCATGGCTCCGGCAATATTCATGCCATACATCAGAGCACTTGATCTTCGGGCTTCATCTTGATCGGTCTGAACAAGGCGGATAGCCGCGGGGAGTGTCCCTCCCATTAGAAAACAGGGGGTGGCGATGACGATAATGGTAATCAGCATTTGTAGGGCGACAGCTAGCCAGCCTAGGGATTGAATACCGCCTGTGGTATAGTAGAGTTTCTGACCAAAAACGAGCAGGAGGGGGCTGATTATCACGCTCAGACCAATGAGAGCCTCGATGATAGCGTAGAATCGCCCCGGGCGTGGGCTTTCGTCTGCCTTGCGACCAAGAACCCAGCTGCCCAGTCCTAAGGCCCCCATGAAGACAGCAAGCACGGCAGATGCCGCCAAGGTGGAGCCACCAAAAACTAGTCGGAATTCCCTGAGCCAGACCACCTGATATGCCAGCGAACAGAAGCCTGATATGAACACAAATAAGGTCACAAAAAAAGACTTCTGAGCAGGGCTGGAAAGCATGCGCGCAGACTAATTAAAAACTCTACTTACGGCAAACTCATTCGTGAGCCTGCCGCTCAGTAATAACGTTCATAGAGATGATATATAGAGGGCTTTTTATCGTGATACTCATCTTATGGTCTATTTGAGCACTGATTATGAAATGCGCACGTAATTACGGACGTATGTATGAGCTGTTGATCTGGTAACTGATTTTACCTAGTCATCTAGCCAGAAAAAAACGGTGCTAGCCAAGGGCTAGCTCTTAGCTTCATATTCACTTCAAAGATCCATGATTAGGCAACCTATTAGTATCAGATCAATCCTATGTGCTTTCGGCTTAAGTTTGACTTTCACAGGCTCTATTCAGGCAGAGCGGCCTGTCACTACAGAGTTCATTAACGCCACAAGTGGTAAGGTGATCGACCAACGCGGGGACCGTTTGCCCGCCTTTTATGGCAAAGCTGGGGCACCGCCTTCGGCTCTGGTTCCAGCTGGCATCGCATGGAAAGCGCGCTGGCAGACGATGTTGAAAGTCCCTGCTAAGGATGAATATCAGTTCGAGCTGCGTGGCTCAGGCTCTGCTGGCCTGAGTGTTAGCAGTCAGGATCTTCTGACCACGATGAATAAGGTGTCTGAGCCAATCGCGCTAGCCGCGGGAGTACACAATATCAGCATCACATTCACGCCAGCGGAGAAGGGGATAGCACAGCTGCGCTGGTTCTGGAAGTCATCTGCTTTTGGCTGGGAGCCGGTTCCCAGCAGGGCCCTTGTTCGGAGCCTTGTTGTTAAGGGAGAGCAAGTTGCCCCGTCAGTATTTCCTGACGATCAGGGTCACAAATTGGTGCGTATGCAACGCCAGCTCATCGTCGATAACCGTTGCAACGCGTGCCACCAGAGTGAGCAAAATATTGCCTTGCCAGAAGCCCATGAAACGGGCCCTTCGTTGGCCGGTATTGGTAGCAGGCTGGATGAATCATGGCTGGCACGTTGGATAGAAAACCCGCAAAGCCATCGCCCCGGGGCGCGTATGCCTGCTTTGTTTCACGGTGCGGACGCCAAGCAGAAGTCAGCCGATATCGCCGCTTACCTGGCGACGATGAAGGCAAAGGTCGCGATCGCCGGTAACAAAGGCAACAAAGAGGCGGGTGCCAAGCTCTACAAGGCACTCAATTGCTACGCCTGCCATGACATGAACGAGCCCGGGAGTATTGAGCGCATTCCTTTGGTCAATATCTCAGAGAAATATAAGGGTCACGCATTGGCCGCATTTCTTGAGAGCCCCGCCAAGCACCATGCGGCCACGCGCATGCCCGACTTCAAACTCAGCAAACAGCAAGCCGCGGACCTTGCAAGCTTCCTCACTAGCTTGAAAAAAGAAGTCGCTAAGGAGGCCACCCCCAAGGGTGACGCGGTAAAAGGTAAGGCTTTGTTGACCCAGTCAGGATGCATGAATTGTCACGATGCTCCCGGGCACGAAAATCAAGCTAAGTTCAGTAGCTTGGCTAGCATGCTAAAGGCTACTGCTAAAAAACCTCAGAGTGGTTGCTTGGCACCCAAAAGTAATAACAAAAAAACACCACATTTCTCTGCTGATCTCCCACCCTTGCAGAAGGTTGATGTCGCTAAAGTTACTAAAGCACTTCAACAAGACCACCCTGCAGAGTATGCCCAGCGTCAGTTTGAGACACTTAACTGCATGGCATGCCATAGCCGTGATGGGCTGGATGCCAGTCGTCTGATGCGAGTGGAGGAAGTGGCTCATATCGATATCACCGATCCCAAGGCGCACGCAACAGGGCCGGATAAAATCCCTGCGTTAGATCACTTTGGCCACAAGCTGCGTGCTGACTGGATGACCGAGCTCTTTGCCGGCAGCTTGCCAGAGAAAACGCGGCCCTGGTTGCAAGCACAGATGCCAGCGTGGCCATCACGCGCCGAGGCACTCGCAACCGGGTTTGCCCACAGCTACGGTGTGAGTGAAACCCAAGAGAAGGTTCGCCTAGGCAATACAAAAACAATCAATACAGGTAAGGCGCTTGTGGGTCAGCAGGGTTTCTCTTGTCAGGCGTGTCACGCGTTGGATAACGAGGCGGCCCTTGCCGTTTTTGAGGGAGCGGGTCCCAACCTTGCCTTGGCGACGAAACGTCTGCGGCCTGATTACTACCACCAGTGGATGCATTACCCGCAGCGCTTTGATGCTGCTACGATCATGCCGCGTTATGCGACCAACGGAATCTCACCGCTCAAGAAGTATTATGATGGGGACGCTGACAAGCAGTTCAAAGCCATCTATGATTACTTGCAAGATCTGGACTCGAAGCGTCAGGTTGGCTTTGCACCAGGACTCATTGGTGAATATTTCAAACTGCGTGAAGGTCTTGGCTCAACACCTGTCATCCCTGAAACCGAGAAACCCTGGCTGGTCCGCATTGATGCTCAGGTCAACTTCCCGAACACCGGCAAGGGCTTCTATGGTGTCAAGAAGCAGGATGATTTCATCGCCCGGTGGCGTGGTAAAATCACAGCACCCGAGGATGGTAACTATATTTTTTATCTGGGTTCGGATGATGGCTCCTGTCTGAAGATCAATGGCAAGGAAATCATCAACTTCTGGGGAGCACACAGCTACAAGGAACACACCGCCCGCATCAAACTTAGCGCTGGCCAACACGATATCGAGCTTACCTATCTCGAGCTCAGGGGTCAGCAGGGTTGCGTGCTCTCCTGGACGCCTCCCAGTGGTAACCGACCCGTCATTCCTGCCAGCCAGTTTAGCCACAAAACAGAGGAGTATGATTCAATCGTCTGGGATCCAAAGCCATGGCAAAAAGCTCCTCACTTGATCAACCCCATGGGTGAGCACTATGATCAAGGCATTCCGGCAAAATACGGATCTCTCATCGGCGCGCCCTTCAGGATCAACAAGGACTCGCGTGGTGACAATGACGTGTTCCGCGCGCATGCTGTGCCACTCTCTGATAATGGTAACGTGGGTGTTGTCTTTGACACTGATACCATGAGACTTGCCGCCACCTTTGCCCACGGGGGTATCAAATTCCAGGGCCTGCCCTTCACCGGTGGGCATGGTAGCTTCCCGTCATTCGCTATACCTCCGTTTGCATCCACTGGTTCGGTGCCAGGCTGGGCCTCCACAGATGGAGATCTATCTGATCCGCGCCTAAGTGAGGACAATTATTATCCTCCATTAGGCACCTTACCCAAGAAATGGGCGCACTACAAAGGGGCCTATCGCCACGGCAAGAAAGTCGTTTTCCACTACACGGTGGGGGACACCAAAGTGCTCGAGCACCATGCTCTCAAGTCGAAGCCGGATGAGCAGGTCGTGATCTCACGCCTCCTTGAGCTGGCCCCGCATGAGAAAGCACTTACTCTTGTTCTTGCCGATGCGCCCAAGGGCTCAGAGCAGATTGATGGTAACACTCTCAAACTGGGTAAGGCCCATGTGCATGTATTGGGTATGCCGGATGGAGCGACTCTCTCCATCCGAAACGGCCAGGCCCTGTTACGCATTGCCGCCAGTGATTCCGTCTCCAGGGCGGAGATCCTCTACGCGGAAGGTGCTGAGCTTGCCGGCTATGAGCCCGGCTCCCTTCCCCTCACAGAACTCTGTCAGGGAGGTCCCGCCCAGTGGCCCGATATCATCACCACGAAGGGAGAGCCCGCTCAAGACGAGAATGCAGCCTACGTGGTGGATCGTCTCGGCCTTCCGGACAAAAATCCCTACACGGGTGCCTTGCGGGTGGCCGCCTTCGACTTCTTCGCTGGTGGCAGCAGTGCGGCGGTTTGCACCTGGGATGGCGACGTCTGGATTGTGAAAAACATCGATGCCGGGCTTAGCAACCTGCAGTGGAAGCTTTTTGCCCGTGGCATTCATGAGCCCCTCGGTCTAAGGATTGTCGATGAAAAGGTCTACACCGTGAGTGACGACCAGATCACGCGCTACCATGACCTCAATGGTGATGGTGAGGCCGACTACTACGAGAACTTCAACAACGACTGGCAGCTGACCAGCGGCTTCCACGCCTTTGCCTTTGACCTATTGACTGACAAGGCGGGGGATTTCTACTTCGCCCTCGGTATGCCGGTGAAGGGTGGGGGGCGCGGCTTTGAGCGTGTCAGTGAGCACCACGGCAGCATTCTCAAGGTCAGCAAAGACGGCACGAAGCTCAGCAAGTACGCTAGTGGCTTCCGCGCTCCCAATGGAATTGGTATCAGTCCGGATGGGCAAGTGACCTCGGGTGACAACGAGGGCACCTTTGTGCCACGCAGCCCGATCAACTGGATCAAGGAGGGTGGCTTCTACGGGGTGGTAGATTCTTACGAGAAACGAGACGAGCTCAACACCACAGCCTTTAACGAGGAACTGCGCCAAGGCCGTGAGCAACATCATGATCCCTCCGAGGCTCCCAAGCCACTGGTCTGGATGCCCAAGAAGATCGACAACTCCGGAGGTGGCCAGGTCTGGGTGACCAGTGATCGCTGGGGCCCGCTCACGGGTGAACTTCTTCACGGCTCCTACGGCATGAGCTCACTCTATCTGGTCCTCAAGGAGGAAATTGAAGGCCAGATGCAGGGTGGGGTGGTCAAGGTTCCCGTGCGTCTCAACTCGAGCAACATGCGCATGCGCTTCAACGACAAAGACGGCCAGCTCTATGTCATGGGACTGAAAGGCTGGCAAACCAATGCGGGGCTGCTCAGCAGCTTTGACCGCGTGCGTTATACCGGTAAAGCCATCGACCTGCCCACAGGGCTGGAGGCACATAAGGATGGCCTCGTTGTGCGTTTCTCGGAAGCCCTTGATCCTGCCTCTGCCACCCAGACGGAGAACTACTCGCTCTCCGGTGCCGACATCCACTGGTGCCGCGAATACGGCAGTCAGGAGTTTCACTTGAAGCAGCGCGAGCTGCCACTGGGTCAGCGCAAGAAGGGCTGGACGGACCTCAAGGTCACCGGGGCAGAGCTTCTGGGCGATGGTAAATCCGTCAAGCTGACTGTCGAGGGCCTCATCCCGGCACATATGCTAGAGCTCAACCTAAGCCTCAGTACTGAGGACGGTCGCCCCATTAAAACCAAGATCAACCACACCATCCACCAACTTAAATAAGCATGAAAACACTGACTAAAACCATCCTAGGCTCAGGCCTTTCCGTCTTCCTAGCTGCGTCCTCCGTGGCTGAACACCATGGCGAAAAAAGTATCCAACTACTGAGCGCTGATAACCTCAACTTGAACAAGCACTGGGTAATCAAGGATGGGGTGCTGAGCACCTCGGAGACACCTGGTGGTATCCTCTGGTCGAAGGCAGCCTATGGTGACTTTAAGATCACCCTCGAATATAAAACCTCAGAGAAGTGCAACAGCGGACTCTTCTTCCGCACCGACCCTAAGAACCCCGTGCAGGGAGGTTTCGAAATTCAGATTGCTTCCGATGGTTTGTATAATGGCAAACACATCGTCGGCTCTCTCTATGATGCCAAGGAGCCCACCAAGTCCATGGCCAAGCCTGACGGCGAGTGGAACACCATGAGCCTGACCTGCAAGGGGGCGCAAATCACCGTGGTGCTCAATGGCGAGCAGGTTAACGATCTCAATATCGACGACTGGGATACGGCGGAGAAAAATCCCGACGGCTCCAAAAATAAATTCAAGAAAGCCCTTAAAGACATGCCAAGAACCGGTCACTTTGGCCTGCAGTATCACGGCCAACCTATCTTTTACCGCAACATCGTGATTACGCCACTTGGCTAAGTGCCATACAGCCATGAGCAACCCTATCTTTATGAAGCAAGCCGTCCTAACCATCGCTCTCGCTATCTCGGCCAGCCTGCCACTGTATGCTGGCAAGCTACCCAATATTGTCTTCCTCTTTGCCGATGATCAACGTCCGGACACCATAGCAGCGCACGGTAACCCTCACATTGATACCCCTAACCTTGATCGCCTCGCGGGTGAGGGGTTTAGTTTTCACCGCAACTACTGCGCAGGATCTTTCAGTGGTGCGGTGTGTGTGGCTAGCCGAGCGATGCTGATGAACGGGCGGCATTGGATGAAGATAGGATCTGCCAAAGAGGGTAAAAAAGCCAACCCGGCGTCGGACTGGAATGCGGACGAAGTATTGCCGGGCCTATTAGCTCGTGAGGCCGGTTATGACCCCTTCATCATCGGCAAGTGGCACAATGGGTTCAATACCCTGAAGATGGGCTTCTCCGAGGGGCGTTCTGTCTACATGGGAGGCATGGCGGATCACAGTGACTTCCAAGTACAGGATTTGAGCGATGGTAAGCTGGCGAAGAAACGCAAGGCCGAGGCATTTTCCAGCACCCAGTTTGCTAATGAGGCGGTGCGTTTCATTGAAGAAAGAAATTCTGACAAACCATTCTTCCTCTACGTCGCTTTCATGGCTCCACATGACCCACGCAATCCGCCCGAGCCGTATCGAGAGCGTTATTACAACAAGCGCCCACCGCTACCGGAGAACTTCCTCGCTGAGCATCCATTTAAGATTACAGGGCATACCGTTCATGGCAGGGATGAGAGCCTGGCGCCATGGCCACGGACCGAGGAAGTCGTTAGTGATCAGCTCTGCGAATACTATGGCCTGGTCACCCAACTTGACGAGCAGGTCGGTCGCATCCTTACAGCCTTAAAAAAATCTGCTCATGCCGACAACACCATCGTTATCTACACCGCGGATCACGGTCTGGCGATGGGCAGTCATGGGCTACTGGGTAAACAAAACATCTATGAGCACAGCATGGCGAGCCCACTCATTGTCAGTGGCCCTGACATTCCCAAAGGTGAATCCAGTGCCCAAACTTATATCCATGACCTCTACGCCACCCTGTGTGACTTCGCCAAGATTGAAACCCCAGCCGCAGTCGATGCCGTTAGTATCTTGCCCTTAATCCGTGGGGAGAAAGAAAAAATTCATGACTCCATCTTCCTGCCTTACCAAGACAGCCAACGTGGTATCAGTGATGGTAATTGGAAGCTGCACATCTACCCGAAGGTCAATCATCAGCTGCTTTTTAATCTCAGCGAGGATCCTCAAGAGATGGTCAACCTGGCGGAGAACCCAAAGTATCAAAACAAAATGAAAGAGCTGGAGTCCCTCATGGAAAATTGGCGAGAGCAACTCAAGGACTCACAGCCGCTTCGCATCGATAAGCCGGCATCACTCCAGCCCAGCTATGACAACAAGAGTCGAACGTTAGATGCCTGGCAACCCAAATGGATCCGTGACAAATACTTCGGCGGCCGGGAGAAAAGTGACCACGGTAAACGATAAGCAGACATTATTGATGAACAACGCAAGAACTCATATTATGAAACAATCGGCTCTAGCTCTGAGCTGCATGTGGGGACTTTCTGCGCTGTCTTTCGCCGAACAGAATAAACCTAACATCCTGTTCATCTTCTCGGATGACCACGCCACGGACGCCATTGGTGCCTACGACGGCCGGCTCAAAAGTGTCAACCCGACTCCGGCCATCGATAAGCTCGCTGCCCAGGGCATGGTGATGCGCAATAGCTTTTGCACGAACTCAATCTGTGGCCCCAGCCGCTCTGTGATTCTTACCGGCAAACACAGCCATAAGAACGGCTTCATGAACAACGGCAATAGCTTTGACTGGGACCAGCAAACATTTCCCAAGCTGCTGCAAATAGCCGGCTATCAAACGGCTCTCTACGGCAAGTCCCACCTCAAGGGCACTCCGCAGGGTTTTGATGACTGGGCCGTGCTGCCCGGGCAGGGGGATTACTTCAACCCGGACTTCATCTTCCCCGAGGGCAAGCGTGTTGTTGAGGGCTACTGCTCGGATGTTGTTACCGAGATGGCCCTTGATTTTCTCCAGAAGAAACGTGATCCGCAGAAGCCCTTCCTTCTCATGGTGCAGCACAAGGCACCGCACCGTAACTGGATGCCAGCCGTGCGTCACCTCAAGCTCTACGCGGATCAGGATATCCCCGAGCCCGCCACGCTCTTTGATGACTATAAGGACAATGCCTCCCCCGTGGCAAAGCACGAGATGGGCATCTATCATCACATGGGTGCTAAGTGGGATCACTTCCTGCACCTCAGGGACGACCCAAGCCAAATGAAGGATCAACTCGGGAAAAATTTCAAGCGTATGACCCCCGCCGAGTTCGCAGCCTATCAAAAACACTACGGGCCGCTGAACGCCAAATTTGAGAAGGTCAAAAAAAACGTCACCGATCGCACCCGCTGGAATTACCAGCGCTATATCAAAAACTACCTGCGTAGCGTAAGGGGAGTGGATGAGAGCGTTGCGCGTCTGATGAAGGAGTTGGATGCGCTGGGTCTGGCTAACAACACCATTGTCATCTATTCCTCGGACCAAGGTTTCTACCTCGGAGACCACGGCTGGTATGACAAGCGCTGGATGTATGAGGAATCGATGCAGATGCCCTTCATCATCAAATGGCCCGGAGTGATCAAGCCGGGTTCCCAGAGCGAAGCCCTGATCCAGAACATCGACTACGGCCCCACTTTCCTCACTACAGCAGGTGTCCCCATTCCCGTGGACATGCAAGGGCTCTCACTACTGCCAGTGTTCAAAGCGCTCAAAGGTGAAACCCCGGCCGACTGGCGCAAGTCGCTCTACTACCACTACTACGAGTATCCCAGCGTGCACATGGTGCCGCGCCAGAATGGCATCCGCACCGAGCGCCATAAGCTGATCCATTTCTATCAGTTTGATCAGTGGGAGCTTTACGATCTGGAGACCGACCCCGACGAGTTACACAATCTTTACGGGAAAAAAGAGCATGCAGAACTCATTGCCGGGCTCAAGAAGCAGCTCAAGGCCCTGCGAGAATATTACGATGACCGCACCGATATTTCTCCCATGCCTGCTGACTGGCAAAAAAACGTGCACGACCCTAAAAGTAAATTCCGCCGCATGGCCAACCCGATCAAGTTTGTTGACTAGACCGCGGCTATTCTTTGGTTAGTACTGGAGGGCGACACGATTGCATCTGTATAATGTCAGATGTGCATGTGAGTCATTTACGCTCCAGCCCTCTTATTTACTGGTCTAGGAGCTGTTTTTGGTAATACTCAGAAAAAGTATTAGACCACCTTCCGTCCATTGTATAAAATACCACATCCTGTCCATTTAACTGTTGGGCGAGAAAGAAGAAACACGATGATCAAGCTAAAAGTCTTATACACCATATGCAGCTTATTTATGGTAGCCGCCGCGCCTGTGTTTGCAGGTGAAAAACGAGTGTTCAATGCCGTCGATTACGGAGCTGTGGGAGATGACAAATCGGACAATACAAAAGCATTTTCCATCTGCCTAGGGGAGGTCATCAAATCAGGGGGAGGAAGGATGTATCTTCCGGCTGGTGTCTACCGCGGCAGAATCATCATTCCCGGAACAAAGCAGTGGATCACAGTCGAAATCGTCGGTGAGAGCGAACCGACGCCGGTCTTCGGGACGATCGGTGCGTTTCCCTTTCCGAAGAACGGCACGATTATACAGTGCCTGTCGCAGACGGGTGCCGCGGTAATCTCCGCGGCAAACACGCCCGAGAAGCTGTACCATTCATTCTCTGGGGCCAACGTGAGTCTCAAAAATCTGGATGTCCGCACATATGACAATCCAGGCATCAGCGGCATCGACCTGAAACACGCGGCGCAGTGCAAGCTTGAGAACGTCTTCGTCAACACTGATCGCTACAACGTGCAGGCGTCCAAGCCCACCCACGGCACGGCGGGCATCATTACCCCAGCCTGCAACAACGGAGCCCTGACCATCCTGCGCAACGTGATCGTGACCGGGTATCACACTGGCATCCTTGTCAATGAGCACACGGACGGTGACAACATCAATCTGGCCTCCAACGTCAACGGCCTGGAATTCGCCTTCGCCAATCACGCCTCCAGGTTCGGCCGGGTGGGCGCGCAGCGCTGCACCCGCAGCGTCACGGTGACGGGCAAGCACGGTTTCTGCATTGAGCAGCTGGATATGGAAACAGCCGGCCATGGGCAGACCGATAAAGACAACAAGTGGCAGGCAACCGATTTTAATATCCACGATCCCAAAAACCTCGGTATTGGCGACATCAACTACTGGGTCGTCGAGGGCAATGTCGGAGCGGTGGAAAAGTTCACTAAGAATGGAGGAGAACTCATTCGGGCCCGGCGGATCGGATCGCCTCCGACCGACAGAAAGCAAGACCCACAAAATGCCCAACAAGACGGTGCTGGACAAGCGCCTACCCGCCCCGAGTCGAAATGATTTCCGTAGCTACAACCATAAACCTCAAGTCGATGGTGCGCCCCCGGTAGGCGCTGCCAGACCTTTGACGTTCGATAAAAAAATCATGAAAAATATAATACTACTATTAACGATATTAACGGGCGTTTGTCCTTTATCAGCTGAACAAGACAAATCTTTTGAGAAGTCAAACGAAGCTCAAGATGCCGACGCAAGTGAAGTTACAGCTGCAACGGAAAAGAGCAAAAAGGATTTGATTATAGCTATTTCAGGAGATGGAGAATTGTCTGTTGGAGATAAGAAACTGTCTAAAGATGCATTGAAGCAGAAGCTACAAAAAAGCATAGCTGATAAAAAAGATTTGAAGGTTGTAGTTCGAGCTTCGACAAAAACTACTCATCAGAAAGTAGTTGAGGTTCTTGATATTTGTAAGAAAGCTGGAGTTATTAATGTCAGTTTTGCTACTCAAAAATAGAAAATCAAATCGAACAAGTCGTTGCACTCGACGGCTAGTAGCTGACATGTTAGGTTTGAAATCTGTTCTACAAAATTGAAACTTTAACCGTTTATCTGGGCTTTCATCGCCGCCGGTGAACTTTACGTTAGATAATAAAAAATATAAAAGAGCTAAAAAATGATCTTCGTAATAATCTTTATGTCATTCGTAATCCTTAGTATAGGGGCGACATGTAAATCTTTGAAAAAAGAAAATGAAACCATGCATAAAAAATTAGACTTACTCTTAAAGAATGCGGAAATAACTTTTATTGATGATAAGAAAATGAAAGATACCAAAAACACGGTCAATCAGTTATATGCAGAAGGAGATGTGGAAAACGCCAAGAAATTGGAAAAAACATTAAATCCCTTTTCGGAAACTAAAAACAATATCTAACCATGAGCTGCAGAGGAATTTCTTCGCTTCGCTCGAAATCCCTAATCTCGGTCGTTCGGCAATAATAAAAATGTCCGCGATCAGAGAAGCTGAATATGCAACCGAGAAGCATGCGATGGTGCATATTATACTATCATTACTGATTATGGGGGGAGCCGCGTTCTATTACATTGAGAGTGGTTATTATAGTGTTGGGCGCCTCATCATGGCGTTTTTTGTGCCGTCTATGTGTATATGGATTCCCGATAAGATCTCTGAACTCAAGTATGATCTTGTAAGTGCTAAGACGATTCGTATTGGAGGATGGATTTTGTTACTAATTGTAGTGCTCTATCCATTTGTTCTGAGAGCGATATTTTGGTAGGTTTTACGAAGAATGTGGCCGAACAAGTCGCTGGAGCCGACCGTTAACCGCTTACGACTTCACTAAGATTTTACAGCTATTAACCGTTTCAGGTTTGTCGCATTGACTCACCGGCGGCTCAGCTTTACGTTCTGCAAGAAATATGAATGCCGCCCAACTCGTCACTAAGCTTAGCCTCGGTGCGTGTGCCTTCGTAGCTCCGTCACTCGGAATCTTCATTGCAGCCGGTTTCACATGGAGCACAGACCTTTTTGGATTGGCATTCTTCGCATTAGTTGTGGCTGCCACACTAGCAATTGCCGCCTATTTATCATGGGCTTGCGTTCGTCACGGTGGCATGTCAGTGAAGCTAGCAGCGGCTATTCCGGCCATTCCGTTTGCTTTCATGGTTGCGTTGACTCTACCTGCATTATTTATCGGATTTTTGGGGCCACTATTTCTTTGGGGCCTTCCTCTTGCACTTGTGCTCATTGTTGGCAGACGAGTCGGATTACACGCACAATCGCAGACAACACAGAATGCAGAACAAGCCGCGTCATGACAACCACTACCAGCCGCCCTGTTTCGATGATTTCCCGTAATTCAACCGTAAACCCCGTGATCGACGCTCGCCCTCGCTGGTAGTGGTGCATGCGCTTTTACGTTGGGCAAAA
>ENA-UOYH01000164-UOYH01000164.1-marine-metagenome-genome-assembly--contig:-NODE-164-length-30305-cov-3.805743_pt1 | contig 30305 bp, 30 predicted proteins | sample MGYA00238175_ERZ767261 | MGnify/ENA primary metagenome ERZ767261 (study PRJEB28946, sample SAMN06267185) | marine metagenome | isolation source: Columbia River Estuary | place: USA:Columbia River Estuary...
GCCTCAGTCATGGCCGTGCCGGTCATGCCGGACAGCCTCTTGTAGAGGCGGAAGAAGTTCTGCAGCGTGACGGTCGCGAGGGTCTGGTTCTCGGCCTTGACCTCCACACCCTCCTTGGCCTCGATGGCTTGGTGCAAACCATCTGAATACCTCCGGCCTTCCATGATTCTGCCGGTCTGCTCGTCCACGATCTTGACCTTGTTGTCCATGACCACGTAATCGATGTCTTTTTCGAACAACGCGTAGGACTTCAAGAGCTGGTTCATGGTGTGGAGACGTGCGGACTTCACCCCTTGTTCACGGAACAAGGACTCCCGCTTTTCCTGCTTCACGGCGTCTGAATCCGCAGAGGCGTCAATCTCCACCAAGGTGCCCGGTACGTCGGGCATGGTAAAGAAATGGTCGTCCTCCATGTTGGCCGTCAACGTCGCGATGCCCAATTCAGTGAGCTCCACTTGATTCTGCTTTTCATCGATCACGAAGAAGAGCTCCTCGTCCGCCTCCGGCATCATCCGCTTGTTGTCCTGCAGGTAAAAACCCTCCGTCTTGAGCATTTGCTGACGAATGCCCTCCTCGCTCAAAAACTTGATGAGCGACTTGGTCTTGGGAAGGCCACGATACGCACGGAACAGAGACAAGCCCCCTGTACGGGTGGTCTCCTTGTCCGAACTTCCGTCGCCCAATTTTTTCTTGGCATCCGTGATGAAGCCATTGACCGCTTGCTTCTGCTTTTGAATCAACTGAACCACTTTTGGTCGCAACTGCTCAAATTCATGCTCGTCTCCCTTGGGTGTGGGGCCAGAGATGATCAATGGAGTCCTTGCCTCGTCAATCAACACGCTGTCGACCTCGTCCACGATGGCATAATGGTGCTTGCGCTGAACCAACTGATCCATGCGCATGGCCATATCGGCGGTTGTCATCATCACAGGAACATTTGTACCCGACCCGTCGACCTGTGGCGCGTGATCCTCATCTGAAAGGCCTTTGGCATGCCAAATTTGCGCGCCAGCGGGGCTTTTTGTCAATTCCCAGTCATAGCCGAAGAGAAGATCGAAATAACCCATATCCCATTGTGTGGGATGAGACGTCCAGGGGCCTTCAATGCCGCTGGTTGTGGTGTGAATGCCCAGGCCGCTTTCGAAATCATTCTTCCAACCGAAGCCTTGCTCAACAATGCTCGCGCCTTCCGGCTCTGCGCCCACCAGCTCGGGATCGCCAGCACCATGGGCTTTTCCGAAAGTATGTCCTCCGGCCACAAGCGCCACGGTTTCTTCGTCATTCATGGCCATACGCGCGAAGGTTTCGCGGATGTCATAGCCAGAGGCGATGGGATCAGGGTTGCCATTCGGGCCTTCTGGGTTCACGTAGATCAAGCCCATTTGCACCGCCGCCAGCGGGTTTTCTAACTCGCGCTCGCCACTGTAGCGGTTGTCGTCAAGCCAGCCCTCTTCGGTGCCCCAATAGATATCTTCTTCGGGTTCCCAAACATCGACGCGACCGCCTCCGAAGCCAAAGGTTTTGAAGCCCATAGATTCAAGCGCAACATTGCCGGCCAAAATCATCAAATCGGCCCAGGACAAAGCCTTGCCGTATTTTTGTTTGACGGGCCAAAGCAAGCGCCGGGCCTTGTCGAGGTTGCCGTTGTCTGGCCAGCTGTTGAGCGGTGCAAAACGCTGTTGCCCCGCCCCAGCGCCGCCGCGCCCATCAGCGGTGCGATAGGTGCCAGCGCTGTGCCAGGCCATACGAATGAAGAAGGGACCGTAATGCCCGTAATCTGCGGGCCACCAGTCCTGGCTGTCGGTCATCAATGCGGTTAAATCGGCTTTGACAGCGGCCAGATCTAATTTGGCAAATTCCGTTGCATAATCAAAATCGGCATCCATCGGGTCCGAGGTCGGCGTATTTTGAGCGAGAATCTTTAAATTCAGCTGATTGGGCCACCAATCGGCATTGGACCGCCCACGGGAGGCCGCATTGGTCGCGGTTCCATGTATTACCGGGCATTTGCCGCTGTTGGATATGTCATTTCCGTCCATGTTCTCTCTCCGAATTTCACTGGTGGTTTTGAGTGTCTTGGTAAATTGCCTCGGGCCTGAGGGCAACAGGTATCAAATAAGCCGGAGAATATAATCTTCAACGGCTCGCTGGGCCGTGACATGCCATTGGTTGGCCGCTGCGCGAACCGCCGCGCTCCGCAGTATCGGTGTTGCGGGGGCTTGTGAGCCTTTCCCGACCACAGCGCCATAAAATTGCCTGCTGCATCCGCTGTGTGCGGGGCCTGAAAAATGCCTCATCCAGCGGGGCTGGGGCTTTGCTTCTCTGGGGGCTGCGGGTCTGTCTCGAAAGCTGTACGGCCCTCTCACCTTTTGGAGTTTCTCTGGCAATTTCAGCGTAAAAATATCCATTTAGTTCATTGAATATAATATATTTAAACCTTTGAGGGTTGCCGCTATTTTTGATACTATCATCTTCAATTTTAAACATTTTACGCAGAGATTTTGGACGCGATTAAGCACGCATTAACGGTCGAACCTGACCAGCAGCACGGGCACGCTCACCCCCAACTTCGCGCCGGCCACGACGGCCTATAGCTTCACAGTGGCCAATGGGGTGACAACACTGACGCTGACGCCGACGGTGAATGATCCCAATGCCACTGTGGTGGTGAACAATGGTAATCCGATTGCGCTTGCGGTGGGGGCCAACCCGATCCTGGTTGAGGTGACGGCGCAGGACGGCACGACGAAGATCACCTATACGGTCACCGTGACCCGCGCGGCTGCCTTGCAAGCTGTGATTGTGGGGCCGACAACGCCGGTTTCTGGCCCATTTTCGGTTGTGATTACGTTCTCTCAACCGGTCACACAATTTACCATGGCCGATGTTACGGTGGTAAATGGAACCGCGACGACGATGACTGGTAGCGGAACAACGTATACGCTTACGGTGTCGCCCACCTCGGCATCAAATGTCTCGATTTCGCTACCGGCGGGGGCGGTTTCCAGCGCAGGCGGCACGCTGAACACAGCTTCCAATGTGCTGAATTTACAGGCGGGGATACCGGCGACTGCATTGGCGGCGGCGCAACCAAATCTTGAAAAGATCGTTTTGCAACAGGCGCAGAAGACACTCTCCTCGCAAGCTTCGATTGATCAACGCACGCTCCGATCTGGCATGCAGCGCTTGGTCCAGCGTCAAAGGTTGAATGGCCAGCAGAGCAATCGGTTCCTTCCGCTTGATGTCGATGGCACCGCACGCTTCGATAATGGAGAGTTCCGATTGAACGGTGACTTCTTCGCTCTGTCCAGTGTTAGGGAGCAATCTGCTGAAGTGGTGACCACCGGCGCCTTCAATTTTACGAGTGACCGAGACGGCAATTTTAGCGGGTATTTCAACGGGCGTAGCGCGTTGGAAGTGCAGCTGGCGCACGATATGGTGCTTGGATATTTCCTTGGGGTTGAAGTTGGCCGTGCAAAATTGTCTGGAACATTTGCCGGGCGGCAGGATAGTTACGGGTTGAACGTTGGTGGCTATGTGCTGCGCTCTTTAAATGACGTGTCCTACATCGCGGGTTTTGCTGCACTTGGACGCAACAAAAACCAACTGGTCGTGAGCAATGGCACTCTACAGGTGGACAGCGATTTTGACAGCACGACGCTCCGGCTCGGCGCGAGTGCCACGGGCGTGTTCAGGATGCCGCGTATTGAGATCTGGCCAGAACTGTCCTTTAGCTATGCAAAATCGCGGGTTGGCTCACAGGCTGTGGCGGCGCAAGCCTATGGGTTGACCGCCAATAACCTAAGTCTTGCCGGCGGCGATGTGGAGATGGGGCAGCTGATGTTCATGCCGCAAATTAAATGGCCGCTGGGCGATGGCCGCGATAGCGCTGCAGTCGCAAATTTCTCTCTCTCGCCACGATTGACCTGTCGCGTAACCCGGGGTGCGGGGGGAGGCCGCGCTTGCGGAACCGGCGCGGCACTTGGATATTCGGCGGCCTCTGGGGATGGCTTGACCCTTTTCAATGCCACCGTGGAGTTTGACAATGTCGCAGACACGAAAAATGGATCACTGACTTTCAATGTCGAGCATAATTTCTGATTTGGCAGAGCCGCTTTTGCAGGGCAGCGCGATGCGCGGGGATAATTCTTTTGATTACCCCCGCGTAATCTCTTAAGTCAGAGGGTATGACAGATAAAACCGTGATCATTATCCCCGCGCGTTATGCGTCAACGCGATTTGAAGGCAAGCCTTTGGCAATGTTGACCGGCTCTACTGGCGCGCGCAAGTCACTTATTCAACGCAGTTGGGAGACAGCCTGCGATGTGCCCAGTGTTGATGGGATATTTGTGGCCACGGATGATCAGCGCATCGCTGATGCGGTTCATAACTTTGGCGGCCAAGTGATTATGACCTCGCAGAACTGTCGCAACGGGACAGAGAGGGTTGCGGAAGCCGTTCAGAAATTGCCAGAGCCTGCGGATATTGTGGTTAACTTGCAAGGGGATGCGCCGCTGACCCCGCCGTGGTTTATCACAGCTTTGATAGACGAGATGAAAGGCGATTCGACTGTTGAGATGGCGACGCCGGTGCTGCGATGCGATGGGCTGACATTGAATATGTTTCGTGAAGATCGCCGCAATGGACGGGTTGGTGGCACAACCGCAGTCTTCGATCAAAATTGGGATGCGCTATACTTTTCGAAAGAGGTATTGCCCTTCACCGACAAAACCTATGCTGACGATGAGCAAACCCCCGTCTATCACCATGTTGGGGCCTATGCGTATCGCCCGACCAGTTTGGCGCGATATATCCGCTGGCCGGAACGAAGTTTGGAGCGTCTGGAGGGGCTCGAGCAGTTGCGTTTACTCGAACATGGCGTAAAAATTAGATGTGTTTTGGTGGATGCTCAGGGCCGCGTTTTTTGGGAGCTGAACAATCCCGTGGATGTGGCCCGGATCGAGAAGGTGCTTCAGACCAATGGCTGGCCCTAGCGCCCCGTCTTAGGCAACACCGCGCTGCAACAGCTGTAACACTGTGACCAACCCAATCGGGCAGCCGTCGTCCAAGACAAAGGCGGCAGAGATTTTCCTTGTTTGCAGCGTATGCAAAGATCGTGCCCCTAGATTTTCCGGCCGCAGGGTGACAGGCGCGGGGCTCATGATGTCTTGGGCCTGGTTGGACCACATCACATCCTGCATCATGCCATTGGCGTTTTTTTCTAAATATCTGCGAATGTCACCGTCCGTTATCACGCCGCTCAGATGGCCGGCCGCATCAAGCAAGCCGACAATGCCAAATCCTTTATTCGAGATTTCGGCCACCACATCAAAGACAGGGGCAGATTGATCCAGAAGTGGCAGCTCATCGCCCTGGTGCATGAATTCACGAACCGGCTGCAGGACAGCGCCAAGCTTCCCACCGGGATGGAAGTTGCGAAAACTTTCCTCAGTGAAACCGCGCATTTTCAGCAAGGTAATGGCCAGCGCATCCCCCATTGCCATTTGCAACAGGGTCGAGGTGGTGGGCGCCAGATTATGCGGGCAGGCCTCTTGGGCCGCAGGCAGAACGATGGGATATTGCGCGCGGCGGGCCAATGTGCCCTCGGCTTTGCCGGTTATCGCAACAATGGGCACATCAAAGCGCGCGGCATAGGCGATAATATCGGCCAATTCACCCGTTTCACCTGACCAGGAGAGAAGCATCACTACATCGTCATTTTGGATCATACCCAGATCGCCATGGCTGGCCTCGGCCGCATGGACAAAATAGGCCGGCGTGCCGGTGGAGGCGAAAGTCGCGGCCAGTTTCCGCGCCACATGTCCGCTTTTTCCAACCCCCGATAGAATGAGCCGGCCCTTCATGGCAAAGATCAAATCCGCAGCTCCGGCGACCACGCCGCGCATCTGCGCTGAGTCCACGGCTTGCTGCAATTGGGACACGCCGGCGGAAAAACAAGCCACGGCCGAGAGGGCGGATGCGGCGGGATCGATCGGGTTTTTCATGGTCGACTGGCCCCAAGTCTGCTCAAAGAAGTTGCCGAAAACTACACTGATATGACGAGATATCCAAGGGCAAAGGTGATGGCTTTGAAACCTGTCAAACTATGCTATGAACAGGCTAAAGAGATATGTAGAAAGCCAAAGATATGACTGAAATCGCCGTCGCGAATATGACCCTAGGCAATCATCGACCGATGAGTTTGATCGGTGGAATGAATGTGATTGAGAGCCGCGATCTGGTGATGCGCGTGGCCGAAGCATTCGTGCAGGCCACGGGTGAATTGAGCCTGCCCTATATATTCAAAGCCTCTTTTGACAAGGCCAATCGCTCCTCCATTCACTCTTTCCGCGGACCCGGACTCGACGAGGGTCTCAAGGTGTTGCAAGAGGTCAAGCAAACATTTGGTGTGCCGGTTTTGACGGACGTGCACGAAATTTCCCAGGCCGCGCCAGTGGCTGAGGTCTGCGATATCTTGCAAGTGCCAGCCTTCTTGGCGCGGCAAACCGATTTGATTGCGGCTGTTGCGGCGACTGATGCGGTGATCAATGTCAAGAAACCACAGTTTATGAGCCCACCGCAGATTCAAAATTTGGTTGGAAAAATTCGTGAATGTGGCAATGAGAAAATTCTGCTCTGTGAGCGTGGGACCTGCTTTGGCTATGACAATTTGGTGGTTGACATGCTGGGCCTTCGGACGATGAAGGATTGCAGCGATGACGCGCCGATTATTTTCGACGTGACCCATGCTTTACAAACCCGCGCGGCCGGTGCTGCGGTCTCTGGCGGGCGGCGCGGACAAATTGCTGAGCTGGGCCGGGCAGGCTTGGCCGTGGGTATTGCCGGATTGTTTCTTGAAGCGCATCCCGACCCCGATCAGGCTTTATGCGATGGGCCGAGTGCCCTGCCTTTGGATTTGATCAAACCATTTTTGACGCAGATGAAAGCGGTGGATGATTTGGTGAAATCCTTGCCGGCATTGGTGATTGACTGAACCGTCAGAGCCTCATTGCCCGTAATTTGAGGGTGACAAGCGACCTGTGCTGTGGCTAAGGTGGTGTCATGAAGCATATTCCTAAAGCAACCACCGATGACGCGCTTGTTCAGGAATTTCTGAACAAAGGTGGGAAAATCAGTGTTGGAAAAACCAAGCCCTTGCCCAGTGAGCTGGGCTTGAGCAACAACACATGGAACAATAAGCTCACGCGCGAAGAAAAATCTGCCCGCGACGGAAAATGATCTCCCGCCCGAAAACGGCGATGAAGGTATATTTTCCAGGAAAATTTGAATTTACCAGCGATATTCACAGTCTGCGTGTCATTCGGTTTGTTTTGCTCTGCTGCGGTAGAGAAAGGTGACCTGCCACAAGTGGTGGCGCACCAAATTTGCAATAATGTTTGTGAAATTTACGCGAAACTGCTATCGGGTCCGCGAACATAGCAGGGATGTATTAGCATGGCTCAGAATGATCTCGACCAACGACACTTGGAAACTCTAGATCGAGATTTAAATCGATTCTCGGCCCTAGAGCAGGCAACGGCCTATGCCTCCCGCCCGATGATGGGGCTTGGGGTGTCATTGGTCTTTATACTCCTTGCGGGGCTTGTTGCCTTCTATCTGTTTGGTCAAACCGGCAATACGCTTGTCGTGGTGATCGCTGCTGGCTTTGGGGCCTATATGGCGCTGAATATCGGCGCCAATGATGTGGCCAATAATATGGGGCCCGCAGTGGGGGCCAATGCTTTGACGATGGGCGGGGCTATTGCCATTGCAGCGGTGTTTGAAAGTGCTGGCGCCATGCTTGCAGGTGGAGACGTCGTTTCGACCATCGCAAAGGGCATTATTGCGCCTCAAAGCATGCAAACAGCTTCCATCTTTATCTGGGCCATGCTCGCAGCGCTATTGTCCGCCGCGCTCTGGGTTAATCTGGCCACTTGGGTCGGCGCGCCCGTTTCGACCACCCATTCTGTTGTTGGCGGCGTAATGGGGGCAGGGATCGCGGCTGCGGGATTTGCAGCTGTGAACTGGCCAACCATGTATAAAATCGCCGCAAGCTGGGTGATTTCACCGGTCTTGGGCGGGGTGATTGCCGCCCTGTTTCTTTGGTTTATCAAAAACCGGATTGTATATCGTGATGATAAAATCTCTGCGGCGCGTGTTTGGGTGCCGGTTTTGGTTGGGATTATGGGCGGGGCATTTTCCGTTTATTTGGCGCTCAAGGGCCTAAAGAAAATCATGAAAATCGATTTTTCCTCGGCCTTGATGATTGGTCTTGGTTTGGGTGTCATCATTTGGTTGGTCATGATCCCGGTTGTGCGCAAGCAAGCTGAGGGGTTGGAAAACCGCAATAAGTCTCTGAAAAAGCTCTTCGGCATCCCCTTGGTTGTATCCGCAGCGTTGCTCAGTTTTGCTCATGGAGCAAATGATGTGGCCAATGCGGTTGGACCGCTGGCCGCGATTGTGCAGGCTTCGGCCTCAGGCGGTTTCGCAGATGCAGTGTCTATTCCGCTCTGGGTGATGGCCATCGGTGCCTTGGGGATTTCGTTTGGCCTGTTTTTGTTTGGGCCAAAATTGATCCGCATGGTGGGCGGTCAAATTACCAAACTCAATCCGATGCGGGCCTATTGCGTGGCGCTTTCAGCGGCCATTACGGTGATTGTCGCCAGCTGGTTGGGCCTGCCGGTCAGCTCAACGCATATCGCTGTTGGCGGTGTTTTCGGCGTGGGCTTCTTTCGCGAGTGGGACTCGCAGCGCCGGATGAAACGGGCGCGGATGACCGTTCCACAGGCCGTAGAACAGCCAAAAGAAGAACGCCGCCGTCGCAAATTGGTGCGCCGCAGTCACTTCCTGACAATCATCGCCGCATGGGTGATTACCGTGCCGGCCGCGGCGACGATCTCAATGTTAATTTTCTGGATCATTTCGAGTTACATGGGCGGCGCAAGCTAACCTTGCAGGTCACCGCGCAGGGCTTCGGCTCTGCGCGGAGTGGATTTGATCGCATTGAACGAAAAAAGCGTTTTTTCCGCGCGATTTAATCAATTGTTAGAACAAACCTGCAACTCTCTGATCATGCGAATGCTTTTTGAAATACAAATGTATATGATATTTGGGTTGGCCTACTGGATATAGCGGGAAGTGAGAATGTTTATACTAATGCTTGACGTGAAGGCCGTTTGAACCGCAGAATTCGCTTACTGAAGTCACGAAATGAACTACAGCAGCAGTAGAGGAAAGAAATCATGTTAGCAAATGCAAAGAAAATGGTCACCAGTTTGACCGAAGTAGCCATCGCGCTCCTGGCCCTTGCCATTGTCGCATCCGTGTTGGTTGGCCCCGATAATATGGCATTTTTGGGCGATGTGGTGGGCAATATCACAGCGCTGGTACAGCAGCTTGGAAGCGCGGGTCTGGCCGGGTTGATCGCCCTAGGTGTGGTCTTGGCTCTGTTCCAAAAATAGGCCATTTGTAAAAACCGCTTCTCCCAACAATCTAGGCGTATAGATGAAACATTTAGACAGTTACCTCACGCAGTTGAGATCCTGGCTTTTGCGTGCCGCGGAGCTCATGTCCTTGGTGCTTGTTGTCCTCATCTTGGTATACCTATTGTTGGGGGAGGCCTCCGGTGACTATGTGGTCAGCGTCATGACGAATGTGTCACTGTTGATCTCTGCCGTGACCCCGCAAGCGATTATTGGCGTGGCCCTCATCGCGGCTGTTGTGGCCTATCTGCGCCGGTAAAGGCGCATCAGCTTATGACAGGGTGATCTCAAACAGGGCACCGCCCAGCTGTGGGCATTGTGTGACCGTGAGCGACCCGCCATGGGCTTCGATAATCTGCTGGCAGATATAAAGCCCCAAGCCGGAGTTCCCCTCCCGCGCGTCTTGGCCCTCGCGGGCGCTATAGAAACGCTCAAAGATTTTGCTGCGATCGGCCATAGGAACGCCCGGCCCGGTATCGGCGACAGTCAAGACGATGCCTTGACGCCATGTTTTCGAAAGAGTGACATGCACCCGCCCTTGAGGACCTGCAAAACTTAAGGCATTTTCAACCAGATTGATCACTACCCGCGCCAGACGATCTGGCAGACCGGTGAAATGAACGTGACTTTGTATGTCGAAAGTCAAACGCAGCTGCGCCTCCTTAGCCGCCGGCTCAAAGAACCCAATCAGATCATCTATTGTCTCAGAAAAATTGAACCGCTCGCGTTTGGCAGCCACCAGATCATGATCGACAATCGCCGCCTCTGAAATTTCTGAAATCAATTTGTTCATACGCACCGCCTGATTTTGAATGGCGGCAAATTTTTCCCGCTCGGCGGTATTGGCCTCAGCCATTGCATTTTGCGTATTGGCAATAATCGACGCGATTGGATTTTTGAGCTCATGTGAGACATCGGCTGCGAAGCGTTCTTTATCATGGAACAGCGTGATGATTTGCTGATGCAATCGACTTAGGTTGCGGTAGAGACGCCCCACCTCATCGCGCCGTGTCTCAAAAGCTTCGATTTCAAATCCCTCCAATTGCTCCACCAAAGTTTCAGCTTTCAATCGTCGGTTCAGCCGCCGCGAGAGTCGGCGAATGGGCATCGCGATGGAAATTGCTAAGAGCGCGCCAAAGACAATGGTGATGCCCGATAGGCCAGTCAAAACCATGAGCCGCGACTTGTTTTTCCCGAAATAGGCCTCACGCAGATAGTAGCTGTCCGAAAGTTCCAGCACAGCGCGCGGGCGCCCATCCACACGGATTGGCACGAGATAGCTCAATTCATACAGATCCGATAATGGATTAAGCAGTTGAAACTGCCGAGTGAAACGCGCACGTTTTGGGTCATAGGGCTCGGTCACAATCTGCAAGTCAAATAGGCTTTTATACAGCACAAACAGCTGCTCAAACGGATCGAAGCCATGCGCCTGTGGTATGAAGTCCGGCTCCGGCGCATCCGGCAGTGGCTGCACCTCAATCGGTGTGCTGATCCTTGGATTTGCCCCATTGAAATAGGTGAGTTGCGCATCCGCCAAAAGGCTGGACAGTTTGAGGCGGTCCGTACCGGCCAGAGCGCTGTCCAGCAGCACGGCTTCAATGGCCAGGCGGCGATCAAATTCACTCAATTCGTCCTGCTGAAAAATGGGTTGGAGCAATTTTACATAGAAATTGGACCGCTCAAATAGCCGGTCCTTCTTGCTGCGGATTTCCACCAAAGCGGCATCTTCGGTCGCAATGACAAAGGCCCAAAGCGCGAGATTGAACATCACCAACAGGCCGAGGATTTTTGATAATATTCCGCGAAACATTGGGTCTAGCCCTGAAGCCGATAGCCGAGCCCGTGGACTGTCGAAATGATATCGCAGGTTGGATCCACGGCTTTCAGCTTTTGACGAATATTGCGAATGTGACTGTCGATGGTGCGGTCACTGACGTAAATCGCTTCTCGATAGGCGGCATCCATCAGCTGGTTTCGGGTTTTGACGACACCGGGCCGCTGCGCCATCGCCAGAAGCAACAAACATTCGGTCACTGTTAAATCCACCGCCATATTCGCCCAGGTTACCAAATGGCGATCCTGGTCTATGGTTAATTGCCCGGCGCGCACCGGCGCATCCAAATTGGTCACAGCGCCGACCGAATGCCGGCGCAAGACGGCGGCCACGCGGAACAGTAACAGATGTTTGCTAAAGGGTTTGGTGATATAATCATCCGCCCCAAGGGTGAAACCAATGATTTGATCTTGCTCCTCCGCCTTAGATGATAAGAAAATGATCGGCAGATTGGGCATTTTCGCCCGAACGGATTTCAGGAGAGAAAACCCATCCATTTCGGGCATTTTAATGTCAAAGAGTGCGAGATCAACGCTGTGTTGCTGAAGATGCGCCTGTGCGGCCAGGCTCGAGGAAAAGGCGCTGACGTGATACCCTTCTTGGGTCAACATCTGCTCCAGTGGTGCAAGTATTTCAACTTCGTCATCTACAATAATGATCTGTGTCATGCGCTGAGCTCACCTGTGATTGCGTAGACAGTGGCATAGCCCGGCTATGAGCACAAAGAAAATGCGGCCGGCTGCACAGGATCTGCACAAAGGATCACAAAATTTGCACGCGGCGCTGAAATGCTCTGCAAAAGCGGGCCCTAGGGTCAAAGGGGTCAGGCTCGAGGATGGGCCGGGTTGGATGCACTTCTCCCTCAGCATATCGCGCAGCCCGGCCCATAGGTGTAACCCGCAATGAAAGGACAGCAGATGGGCATTCTACAGATACTAACAGCGACAGAGATTTTGGTTTTCTGCTCAATATTCTGCATTTATCTCTTTCGGTGACACCCTGGCTTGTTTCCGGCCGTATCGACTTGACCACCGATTGATAAGTTTTCATTATGATCCTCACTAAGATGCGCCGAGCGGCTGTTTCGAGCTCCGGCTGGCATCTGCATTCAAAGGGCGTGGCATATGACAACTTCAAAACGGCATGAGGAGGGGTTGGCCACGCGGCGCGCTGTCTTAGGCGAGGCGCATGTTGCGCGTGCGCAGGCGCAGACATCGGCGTTTGACGCGCCTTTTCAAGATTTGATTACCGAAGCGGCCTGGGGACATGTCTGGTCGCGGCCAACCTGGGATCACCGGCAGCGTTCGATTGTGACCCTGGCTTTGCTCTGCGCGCAGGGGCATTGGGATGAGGTCGCCATGCATATCCGCGCCACCGCCAACACAGGTGCAAGCCGCGCGGATATCCAAGAGCTGATCTTGCATGTGGCCATTTATGCCGGCGTGCCGACGGCCAATCACGCGATCAAAATCGCCAAGGAGACCTTTGCGGACATGGAGGATGCATCGTGAGTGAGACCGGCCCCTTTAACCCGCAGGATATGAGCCTGCAGCCGCCTGCCTTGACCCCAGATTATCGCTCCTCACGGCTTCGCGCTCCGCGCCACAAGCTCTTGAGCCTTGAGCAAGGGCCGGGAGAGCTGACCGGGCCCACCTTTGGGCATGATGTCATCGGCCCCAACGACAATGATCTGATCATAAATTATGCCGCACCGGGCTCTGCGGCCATTGGCGAGCAAATCATGGTGCATGGTCATCTTCTGGACGAAAATGCCCGGCCGGTGCCGCAGGCCCTGCTGGAGTTTTGGCAGGCCAATGCTGGCGGGCGTTATCGTCATAAAAAAGATGGCTATCTGGCGCCTTTGGATCCCAATTTTGGCGGCTGTGGCCGGACGCTGACGGATGAGAATGGCTATTTTTCCTTCCGCACCGTGCGGCCCGGTCCTTATCCTTGGCCGAACGGTGGCAATGATTGGCGGCCAGCGCATATTCATTTCAGCTGCTTTGGCCAAGGCTGGGCGCAGCGGTTAATTACGCAGATGTATTTCGAAGGCGACCCGCATATTCCACTTTGCCCCATCGTTCAAACCATAGCGGACCCAAAGGCGATTGATCGATTAACTGCGCGGTTGGACATGGCGCATACGGTGCCGATGGGGTTTCGGGCGTTCCGCTTTGACATTGTGCTGCGTGGCCGCGCGTCCACCCTGTTTGAAAATAAGTTGGAGGGGAATTGATGTCCTGCTCGCAAAGCGCATCGCAAACCGCCGGGCCCTATGTGCATATCGGCTGCACGCCCAAGGTTGCGGGCTTGAAAAATATGTATGGTGGTCATGATTTGGGCGCGGATATCTTTCCGCCCGATGTACCGGGGCGCAAAATAGTCATTTCGGGGCAAATCTTTGATGGGGCCGGTGATCCTGTCTTGGATGCTATGCTTGAGTTTTGGCAGGCCGATGCCAGTGGCCGCTATGGCGCCAATGGAGCATATGGCGGCTGGGCCCGCCGGGCGGTGGATCCTGAGGCGGGCCGCTACCGTTTGGAGACGATACTTCCTGCCGCCACAGGTGACGAGGCTGCGCATGTGAAAGTTTGGGTTGTGGCGCGCGGCATCAACTTGGGGCTGCACACACGAATTTATTTTGAGGATGAGCCCCAGGGGCAAGATCCCATTCTGGCGGCGATTAATGAGCCCAGCCGCCGGTCTACCTTGATCGCCAAGCGATCCGGTGATGATGGCTACATCTTCAACATACACCTGCAGGGTGATAAGGAAACGGTATTTATCAATGTCTGATCTGCACAACAAACCTTGCATTTTGTGCTGCGCCATCACCGGTTCAGTGCCAACAAAAGCCGCCAACCCAGCTGTGCCTATCAGTATTTCTGAGCAGGTCGAGAGCAGCTTGGCCGCGGTGGAGGCAGGGGCTTCGATCATTCATGCCCATGTGCGCAACGCCGATGAAACACCCAGCAGCGACCCGGAAAAATTCGCCCGCCTGCAAGAGGAGCTGCGCCGGCATAGCCCGGATGTCATCATTCAGTTTTCAACGGGTGGCCGTTCTGGTGCGGGGCAAGAGCGTGGCGGAATGTTGCCCCTGAGACCGGATATGGCCTCCCTCTCTGTCGGCTCGAACAACTTTCCCACACGGGTTTATGAGAATCCGCCAGATTTGGTGGCTTGGCTGGCCAGTGAAATGCAAAAATATGAAGTGGTGCCGGAGGTTGAAGCCTTTGATCTGTCACATATCTTGCAAGCTCTGCGCCTGCATGACGAGGGGAAACTATTCGGCAAGCTCTATGTGCAATTTGTCATGGGTGTGAAAAATGCCATGCCGGCAGATCGAGCGGTTTTTGATTTTTATGTGGCGCAGATGCAAGCCCGCGCGCCTCAAGCTGCGTGGTGTGCTGCGGGGATCGGGCCCAATCAATTGGTTGTGAATGAATGGGCCATCGCGGCAGGTGGCCATACCCGCGCTGGGCTTGAGGACAATGTGCGCCTCGACCGCAACACGCTGGCCCCGTCGAATGCAGCTTTGATCGCCCGTGCCGCTGAACTTTGCACCCGCTATGAGCGCCCGGTCGCAAGCCCGGCGCAAGCGCGCGAAATTCTCGGTTTGCGGGCCGTATGACGACGGTATTTGACCATGCCTGGATGACAGGCCTCTTTGGCGACAAAGGCGTTGCGGAGCACCTGTCTGCTGAGGTGCAATTGGCGCATATGCTGCGCATTGAAGCGGCGCACAGCCGGTCATTGGGCAATGAGTCTGCGGCCCGCGCGATTGAGGCGGCCCGGATAGGCCCAGAGGATTTGACAGAGGGAACGGCCACGGATGGGGTGCCTGTTCCTCAGTTGGTGCGCTGTCTCAAGGCGCAGATCTCGCCAGAGCTGCATGGGGATATTCACCGAGGGCTGACCAGCCAAGACGTGATGGATACGGCCCTGGTTTTATCCTTGAAGGATATTTTACCGATGTTCCAACAGGGATTGATCGCTTTGCAGGCGGATTTGGCGCAATTGACGCAAGCGCATGGCGGCGCTGCCTTGATGGGGCGCACGCGTATGCAGGCCGCGCTTCCCATAACGGTTGCAGATCGCCTTGCCACTTGGCGGATGCCCTTGGAGCGCCATCTCGCGCGGCTCGATGAGGTCTGCGCGCGTGTGCTCTGCGTGCAGTGTGGCGGCCCGGTGGGGCTTGGCGCGGGCGGGGCTGCGCTTGCGGCGCAGTTGGGATTGGCCGCGCCGGATAAAAGCTGGCACGCCATGCGCGATGGATTTGGCGAATTGGCCAGTTGGCTGTCGCTGGTGTCTGGCAGCTTAGGCAAAATGGGCATGGATATTTCGCTCATGACCCAGCAAGGCGTGGATGAGATGCGCTTGCGCGCAGGCGGCTCTTCCTCGGCCATGCCCCATAAACAAAACCCAATTTTGGCGGAGCTATTGGTCACCCTGGCGCGCTATAATTCTGTTCAGCTTGGCGGGATGCATCAGGCTTTGATCCACGAGCAAGAACGCTCTGGGGCGGCTTGGGCACTGGAATGGATGATTTTGCCTGCGATGCTACACAGCACCGCAAGAGGGCTCAGGGCGGCACAAGAGCTGCTGGCCCAAGTGGAAACAATCGGCAGTTGAGCGTGCGGCGCTTACGGCGCGATGATCGGCGTGGCGTTCAAGGCGCTGTCGCGCGGCGCAACCTCCGTGAACTCCGTGCCATGTTCAAACCAGCTTTTTGGCGCCACCGCGCCCCATAGGGTTTGCCGTTGCGGATCTTTGAGGTCCCATTTGATGGGCTCATGATCGGGGTCCACAGTTTGATAATCTGAGCAATAGATTTCGATGCGATGCCCATCTGGGTCCAGGATATACAGGAAAAAGGCGTTTGAAATGCCATGCCGCCCCGGTCCGCGCTCGATATTGCTGACATAGCCAGTGGTGGCCATGAGGTCGAGCAGGTCAATGATGTTCAGCGGCGTTGGCACCCAAAATGCGATATGGTGCATCCGAGGGCCGCGGCCATTGGTGAAGGCCATATCATGCACGCCACCTTTGCGATGCATCCATGCGGCCCAGAGTTTGCCACTGGCCTCATCCTCGGTATATTCGGTCACCCGAAAGCCAATGTCATTGTAAAACGCCACTGAGGCGTCGACATCGGGCGAGAAGCAATTGAAATGATCAATCCGCAAAGGTTTCACGCCGCGATAGAGTGCAAATTTCTGGTGCAGAGAGGGCAGGCGATCCATTTTGTGATAAAATTCTAAAGGAATTCCAATATTATCTGCGGTAAACAAGGTTCGGCCCTGATAGGGGCGCTCGACCCATTGTGTCGGGCAGCCTTTGGCCCGAAACTCGGCTTCGGCCCGATCTAAATCTGCCTCATCATAGGTCTTAAAGCCCATGACCTCCACCGTGCCGGGAAGATCGGATTTTTGCAAAATCACGCTGTGATGGCCGCGCTCTTCCATGGCGCGCAGATAGACATGGCTGTCTGTTTCATCCGAGACCTGCAAACCCAGAATTTCCGTGTAAAAGGTCTTTGAGCGGCCTAAATCCGCGACGTTGAGGCAGGCATGGCTGAGGCGGACGGTGTTGAAGCTTGGGTAAAGGTTTGGGCTGGGAACTGGCATTTTGGGCTCCTTTAATTCTGAGGTCAGACGCCTAGGCGTGAAATTTTATGGGCTCCGGTGGCAAAGCCAATGTGCTTTTGCTCCATATAAAATTCAAAGCTCCAATCGCCGCCGTCCCGGCCAATTCCGCTGGCCTTGACGCCGCCGAAGGGGGTGGGCAGGTGCCGAACATTTTCGCTATTCACCCAGATCATGCCGGCCTCAAGCTTGTCAGTAAAACGCAACGCGCGGGTCAGGTCATTGGTCCATAGGTAGGCGGTGAGCCCGTAGGGCGTGTCATTTGCAATCTGAAGGGCCTGATCTTCACTGGCAAATGGAATGGAGGTGAGAACCGGGCCGAAAATTTCCTCTTGGGCAATGCGCATGGCATTATGCGCCTCCGTGAAGAGGGTTGGACGGATGAAATATCCGGTGTCGCCAAGAACTTCCCCGCCAGCGGCCACTTGGGCCCCATCGTTTTTGGCAATATCGAAATAGGAGGTGACCTTGGCGAAATGCTCTTCGCTGATCAGCGGCCCGATTTCAGTGGCAGGATCGAGCGGGTGGCCGACTTTGATCTTATTGACCCGCTCAATCAACCGGGATTCAAAAGCGTCTTTGATGTTCTCATGGACCAAAAGCCGCGAGGAGGAGGTGCAGCGTTCGCCGTTGATGGAATAGATCATGAAGATCACCGCATCCAAAGCACGTTCCAAATCCGCATCTTCAAAGACGATGACGGGATTTTTGCCGCCCAATTCGAAATGCGTCCGCTTCAGCGTATCTGCGCCCTGTTTGGTAATCATAGACCCGGTGCGGCTCTCCCCGACAAATGCGATGGCCTTGATGTCAGGGTGTTCTGTGAGCGCCTTGCCGGCATCCTCGCCATAGCCTTGAACCGTGTTTAGAACCCCGGGAGGCAGGCCGGCCTCTTCGGAAATTTCCACCAAGATCCGGGCCGTGAGCGGCGAGGCCTCTGCGGGCTTATGCACCACGGTGCAACCAGCTGCGAGGGCAGGGGCAATTTTCCATGTGGAGAGCATAAAGGGCGTATTCCAAGGGGTAATCACACCCACTGGGCCGATGGGCACCCTTGTGGTGATGTTCATCAATGTGGCCGATTGCAAATGCTGCCCATCTCGGGCGGCCTCCACTTGATCGGCAAAATAGCGAAAATTCTCCGCCCCGCGAATGGCCGCCTTTGACATGAAGCGCCAGGCCTGGCCGGTGTCCCAGCATTCGCAGAGTGCGATTTCTTCGGCGCGGGCTTCAATGCCCTCGGCAATTTTGATCAAAATAGCCTTGCGCTGTTTGGCGGACATATCGCGCCAGGCTGGAAAGGCCGCTTTGGCCGCTTTGGCTGCCTTATCAATATCGCCGGCGTCGCCGCGCGCCACTTGGCAGATTTTGGATTTATCCACCGGGGAGAGGGTTTCAAAGACACCGCCGCCGCCCGTATGATCCGCCCCCGCGATCCGGTGCAGGATGCCACTGCGCTGGAAGCGCGCCAAATGGCCATTGAGTTTTTCGATATTTTGTTCCAACGCGGACATCGCAGCTCTCTTTCAACCCTAGATTTTAGGTAACATGTTAACTAAATGGAGTGTTCTGATTTTTCATTGTGCTGTCAATATTTTTAAATAACATTGCACGGCAATTCATAGGTGCGTCAATGGCCAGAACCAAGCTTCAGCTTCCCTCGACACGGCGGTCTTTACCAATTGCCTTGATGCGATCGCGTGAAAAGGTCATGGCGCCGATCCGCGATATGCTGCGAGCTTCTGGTTTGACCGAACAGCAATGGCGGGTGCTGCGTATATTGTCCGAATTTGGCCCGCAGGATTTGACAGAGATTGCGCGGCAGGCCTGTTTGTTGATGCCAAGCCTATCGCGCATTATTCGAAGCCTGGCGCAAAATGGCCTCGTCATCCGGGCGTCTGATACCAAGGATCGGCGGCGGCAAACTGTGGTTATTTCCCCAGCGGGGCAACACCTGATTGATGACAATTTGGTGCAGGCGACGCAGATCGCCGCAAATTATAGAAATCAGCTTGGCGCCGAGCGCTATGAGCTTTTGTTGGATCTTTTGACGGAATTGGAGCAGGGCCCGCCTTATCCCGTGAAACGCGCATAAAAAAGCCCCCTGAAAATCACCTTTCAGGGGGCCCAGTACGACGGGAAAGAAGTTAGCTACCCGAGAATTCCGGATAGGCTTCCATGCCCAGCTCGCTGCGGTCGAGACCGGTGATTTCGGCCTCTTCACTGACCCGCAGGCCGAACATCGCTTTAAGCACCAACCAAACCACGGCGGAGGACACAGTCACAAAGGCCCCGACGATGACGATTGATGTCAGTTGAACTGAGAAGCTGGCGGCGCTGTTGGTGAAGCAAACGGCCAGAGTGCCCCAGATGCCTGCGAAGAGGTGCACCGGGATGGCCCCGACCACATCATCAATCTTCAAGCGATCCAGAAGCGGCACGGCGAAGACGACGATAACACCGCCAACAGCACCGATCAGGGTCGCTGAGACCAGTGAAGGGGTCAGCGGCTCCGCAGTGATGGACACCAAGCCTGCCAAGGCCCCATTCAAGATCATGGTCAAATCAGGTTTTTTGTACAGGAGTTGCGTCAAGATCAGAGCTGCCACCGCACCGGCGGCTGCCGCTGTGTTGGTGTTGGAGAAGATCCGGCTGATATCAGCCACATTGCCGGATGTGTCCATATACAGTTGCGATCCACCGTTAAAGCCGAACCAACCGAGCCAAAGGATAAATGTCCCCAAGGTGGCCAATGCGAGATTTGAGCCTGGCATTGGATTTACCTTACCATCTTTATATTTGCCCAAGCGAGGACCAAGGATGATCGCGCCGGTCAAAGCTGCCCAGCCGCCGACAGAGTGCACAACTGTTGAGCCTGCAAAGTCTTGAAAGCCCCTTGCGTCCAAGAAGCCACCGCCCCATTTCCAGCTGGCTTGGATCGGATAGATCACGGCCACAAGAACGATCACAAAGGCGAGGAACGGCCAAAGTTTGATCCGCTCGGCCAATGCGCCCGACACAATAGAAGCGGTCGCTGCGCAGAACATCAATTGGAAGAAAAAATCGGAGCCGACAGAGGCGTAGGTCAGATCAGCTTCCACACCTTCGAGCCCAACAGGCTCTAGCGCGGTGACTGAAAAGGCGCCAACCACGTTTTGAATGGTCCAGCCATCGCCTGGATACATGAGATTATATCCCAAAATGTAGAAAAACAGCGACGCCAGAGAAAACAGTGCCATGTTTTTGGTCAGCTGCATCGCCACGTTTTTGCCGCGCACCAAACCGGCTTCCAACATGGCAAACCCAGCGGCCATGAAGAACACCAAGAACCCTGAGACAAGGAACATGAATGTGGTGAAAATAAAGCCGATGTCGGCATTCAGCGGGGTGACATCCGCCTCCTGCGCTGCGGCCAGTTGTGGAACGGCCAGCAGCAGAGTAGCCAGGCTTACAGTTCCTAATTTACTCGTTAACTCTCTACGCATCACAGAGCCTCTTCATTTGTTTCGCCGGTGCGCACGCGCAGGGCTTGTTCCAGGTCAAGGACGAAAATTTTGCCATCACCGATTTTTCCGGTATGGGCCGCTTTGGTGATGGCCTCCACCACACCGGCCGCAGCCGCATCGGTGACGGCGATTTCAAGTTTGATTTTGGGAACAAAATTAACTGTGTATTCTGCTCCTCGATATGTTTCGGTGTGACCAGATTGAGCGCCGAAGCCTTTAACTTCGCTCACCATCATGCCGCTGACACCGACCTCAGACACCGCTTCGCGCACGTCTTCGAGCTTGAAGGGTTTGATCGTTGCAATAATCAGTTTCACTCGTCTTCCTTTCGTTCTACCGGGTATAATTCTGGCTCTACCTTCAAATTGCTGCAGAGCGGCGTAAACTTTGAGCCTTGGTAAAAAACCGCAGATGTCGTGATTTGCCTAAAATATAGGCAATGAGGCAGATGAGTTTCAAAACATCAGCGCGATCGGTCTGGAGATGGATGGCATTTTCCGCGCAGGGCCGGCCCTCTGGCCTTGTCTTTTGGTGACCCGAGGGCACAAACTGGCGCGATAGCGGACATGAGCTTGAAAGATGGATGATGATTCCATGGGGTTGAATAAAGAACTGGACGGGATGACGGTGGTCTCCCTCGAGCAGGCAGTGGCGGCGCCCTATTGTGGTTTGATGCTGGCGGATGCTGGGGCGCGGGTGATTAAGGTTGAGCGTCCGGAGGGGGATTTTGCCCGCGGCTATGATGCCGGCGCCAATGGGCAGAGTGCAATTTTTGCCTGGCTGAACCGCGGCAAGGAATCGATTTGCTTGAACCTCAAAGATCCCGATGACCTTGGGGTGATGCACCGTATGCTGGCCAAGGCCGATATCTTTGTCTCCAATCTTGCACCCGGTTCAGTGGCGCGTATGGGGCTCGGCGGCGCAGAGCTGCGACGTGACAACCCCGGTTTGATCACCTGCATAATTTCAGGGTATGGGCAATCGGGCGCGGCGGCGAAAAAGAAGGCCTATGATTTTTTGATCCAGGCGGAGAGTGGTCTGTGTTCTGTGACCGGCAGCGCAGAAAGCCCGGCGCGTGTGGGCCTGTCCCTGACAGATCTTTCGACAGGTTTGACTGCCTTTTCGGCCATTTTGCGCGCCTTGATCCAACGGGGGCGCACGGGGCGGGGCATTGATTTTGAAATTTCCATGTTTGATGTGCTGGCCGATTGGATGAATATGCCGCTCTTGGCACATCGCTATATGGGCGGCGCTCCGGCGCGCTCGGGCTTGAAACATTCCTTCATTGCCCCCTATGGCGCCTTTGAATGCCGGGACGGTGCGCAGGTTTTAATTTCTGTGCAAAGCAACCGAGAATTTGCGGCTCTGTGCCGCCAGGTCTTGCAGCGACCGGAGTTGCCCGAAGATCCCAGGTTTTCGGAAAATCCGGAGCGATATGCCCATCGTGACGCGCTGGATGCCATCGTGGCGGATTGTTTTGCACAGTTCACCGCCGCTGAGATGGTGGACAAGCTGGATGCGGCGCAAATTGCCAATGCGCAACTCAATTCCGTGGCGGATCTGTCGGACCATCCATTTTTGCGCAATTCCGTGGCACAGATTGGCGATTGTGACGTTTCTTTGGCCGCTTTGCCGGTGACAAGCCATGCCGGACCCGGACAAAAAGTGCCGAATTTGGGCGCGCAAACCGAAGCTCTTCGCGCTGAGTTTAAAGCGTGATTTTTTGCGTGCAGAAGTGGCGCGCCTGTGAATAATGACCAAAGGTTCTAGCTGAAAGCGAAACGGTATGACAGTCGACACAAGCAATCTAGGTAAGTTTTACATCGCCGGGCAGTGGGTGGCGCCGAGATCACAGGCCAATATGCCCGTTTTAAACCCCGCCAATGAGCGCCAGATCGGCATCGTGCCCTTGGGGGATGCGGCAGATGTGGACGCGGCGGTTGCGGCGGCGGTGTCGGCCTTTCCGGCCTATAGCCAGACGCGCAAATCTGAACGGGTGGCGCTTCTTCAAAGCTTGATGAAGGTGACCCAGAGCAGGTTTGAAGATTTGGCGCAGGCGATGCGCATGGAGATGGGCGCGCCGATTACCATGGCCCGCGAGGCGCAGGCCGATGCCGCTATCGGTCATTTGCAGGGTTTCATGGACGCATTGGCCGAGTTGGTGGAACGTGAAACTTTGAGCAATGGGGACATTCTTTTACGCGAGCCGATTGGGGTGTGCGGATTAATCACCCCTTGGAATTGGCCGATGAACCAAATTGCCTTGAAGGTCATCCCGGCCTTGGCGACGGGCTGTTGCTGCGTTTTGAAACCCTCTGAGCATACGCCGATCTCTGCGATGATATACGCTGAAATTATAGATGCGGCGGGCTTTCCGCCCGGTGTGTTCAATTTGGTCCAGGGCGATGGCCCAACGGTGGGCGCGGCCCTGTCGCGCCACAAGGATGTGCAGATGATGTCTTTTACAGGGTCCACCCGTGCCGGGACGGCTGTGACCCGTGATGCGGCAGAAACCGTCAAGCGGGTGACCTTGGAGCTTGGTGGCAAATCGCCCAATCTGGTGTTCGCAGATTGTGACCTTGAGGCCCAGGTGAGTGCCTCGGTCGCCGAATGTATGTATAACACGGGGCAATCTTGCGATGCGCCAACCCGGCTATTGGCCGAGCGCAGCTGCTATGAGGCTGTGCTTGAGATTGCCAAACGCGCGGCAGAGGCCACCGAGGTGGGAGATCCAGCGCAAGAGGGCGCGCATATTGGCCCGCTGTTTGACCGTATTCAATTTGATCGGGTGCAAGCCATGATTAAAATGGGGCTTGAGGAGGGCGCACGCCTCTTGGCTGGTGGCTTGGGACGTCCTGAGGGGATTGATGCCGGCTGGTTTGTGAAGCCCACTATTTTTTGTGATGTGTCGAATGATATGCGGATTGCGCAGGAGGAAATCTTTGGTCCTGTCTTGGTCATCATTCCCTTCGAGGATGAGGCTGAGGCGATTGAAATCGCCAATGACACGCCCTATGGGCTGGCGGCCTACCTGCAAACTGGCGATCCGGCGCGCGCGGAACGTGTCGCGGCCCGCCTCAGGGCTGGTGCAATCCACATCAATGGCGGCGGCTTCAATTATGGCTCGCCCTTTGGGGGGTATAAACAATCCGGAAATGGCCGCGAAGGTGGTATGATGGGATTGGAAGATTACCTTGAAACCAAAACGCTGCACGGATTAGGCTAGGGATGAGGCAGAAAGAGTTCACAAGAGACCTCCCGTGGACGTGATAGGGTGGTGAGACTTGCGATCTTTGATGGGCCAGGAGTGCCCGGCGACGCAAAAGGGAGCGGTGAAAATGAAGGACTGTTGTGGACCGGGCTACGCAAGCCCGCAGGAGGCGATCAAAGCGCCGCGTGAAAAGCTGCTCTATACTATTGCGATTTACACCGGCACGGGCATTCAAAAACCCGATTATTTGGCAACGGTGGATGTTGATCCCGACAGTCCGACCTATTCGCAGGTGATCCACCGCTTGGAGATGCCCGGCATCGGCGATGAGTTGCACCATATGGGGTGGAACGCCTGCTCGTCCTGTTTCGACGATGGCTCGATGTCGCGTAAGTATTTGCTGCTGCCTGGGGTGCGCTCGAATAACATCCATGTGGTCGATACGGCCAGTGACCCGCGCGCGCCGCGTCTTCACAAGGTGATTGACGGGGCCGAGATCAAGTCAAAAACCAATCTGTCGGGACCGCATACGGTGCATTGTTTAGGCTCCGAAATCATTATTTCCATGTTAGGCGATGCCAAAGGGGAAGCGCCAGGCGGTTATCTCCATCTGAACAAAGATTTTGACATCGTCGGGCGGTGGGAGAATTCCATGGGCGATATTAAGTTCGGATATGATTTTTGGTATCAACCACGCCACAATGTGATGGTCTCTTCCGAATGGGCCGCCCCCAATACTTTTATGCCGGGGTTTGACTTGGAAGAAGTCGGGCATTTGAAATATGGCCGCGAAATCCATTTTTGGGATTTTGAGAAGAAAGTCCCGATTGAAACGATGTATCTTGGCGAGGATGGATTGTTGCCCTTGGAGGTGAAATTCCACCATGATCCCGATAGCACCCATGGGTTTTGTGGGGCGGCGCTCAGCTCAAATGTGATCCATTGGTGGCGCGATGAGGCTGGAAAATGGCAATGGGAAAAGATCATTGATGTGGCCAATGAACCGCATCCAGAATGGCCCATCCCGGTGCCGGGGGTGATGTCGGCTATTTTAATCTCGATGGATGACAAATATTTATACCTCAACAATTGGTTGCATGGGGATATGCGCCAATATGATATCTCAGATCCGCACAACCCGGTTTTGACGGGACAGGTCTGGATGGGCGGCTTATTGGGCAAGGCGCCGGAGGTGAATGGGGTGAAAATGGCTGGCGGACCGCAGATGTTCCAATTGTCTCTCGACGGCCGACGTCTCTATGTCACCACCAGCCTGTTCAGCACCTGGGACAATCAATTTTATCCTGAAATTCGCGAGCAGGGTGGCGTGATGGTGCAGATTGATTGCGATCCTGAAAATGGCGGAATGGCGTTAAATAAGGATTTTATTGTCGACTTTGGACAGGAGCCCAATGGTCCCTCCCGTTGCCATGAAGCGCGCTATCCGGGCGGCGATTGCACGAGTGATATTTGGCTGTGATCGTGACCTTATCAAACCGAGATGGGGCGCAATATAAGGTGGACCCCCGCCGTCCCCTCTTGGACAGCCTGCGCGATCAGGGGGTAGATTTGCCCTATGGCTGCAAATATGGCGGCTGCATCACCTGCGCGGCAAAATTGACCGCAGGAGAGGTTGACCAGCGCCGGCAAGTGGCGCTGAACAATCGGCAAATCAATCAAGGTTACGTGATCTTATGTGTCGCACGCCCCATGTCTGACATCACGCTCGAAATTGGGGTGGAAAGCCATGACCGCCTCTATCGCAACCCATTTCTGGACCCGTTGCAATCCCACGAACTCAAGGCTGATATTGCCGTGCCAAAGGAGGTCTGACCATGGACCATACTCAACCCTATTCAGATGCCTATTTGCAGGGGATTCTAAAATCGGTCAAAACCATCGCGATGGTTGGCGCCAGCCCCGATAAAACCAAATTTAGCTATGGGGTTTTGCGGGTACTCAGTGAAACCGGCTACGACATGATCCCGGTCAATCCGCGCCCGGGCCTTGAGGACATCCGAGGCTTGAAAGTCTACCCGAGCCTTGCGGCCATAGATCGTCCTGTGGATATGGTCGAAGTGTTTCGCCGTCCCGAAGATCTTATGGGTGTCACAAAAGAGGCCATCGCGATCGGAGCAAAGGTACTTTGGGGGCAAATCGGCGTGGTGGATCACGCGGCGGCCCAGCTGGCAGAAGAGGCTGGGATGCAAGTTGTCATGGATAAATGCCCGAAAATTGAGCTGTTCCGGCCATTTTGGAAACCGAAATTACACCTGACTATCTAAGAGATAGCGCTGGCTGGGTCGGCAGGACTCGAACCTGCACTCTACTGTACCAAAAACAGGTGCATTACCATTATGCTACGACCCATCAGCGAGGCAGGAGATACGCCGGAAGCGCGGACGTTTCAAGCCCTGAAATCGCAAAAATTGCCCGAAGGGCTATTGTTGTTGATTTTTCATAGATGGCTTTAAAATATCTCCAGGGTCAGACCTGTTCGCGCAGGATGGACGCGGTGAGTGACATAATTAAGTAAACACCTCCGAAAATAAGGAAAGACAATAAGGTGTTTTCAAACTTGCGCGGATAAGAGGGATCCTCAGGCCTTACGGGGGCGACAGAGGTGGCCAAATACCGCGCTTGCTGGTCGGCCGCCACGCGGGCGGCCTCAACACTTTGTACCGCAGCTTGCACCATCATTTCGCGGGTTTGATAATCGGCTTCTGCAACGATCATTCGTGCGTTTTTACTGGCCATCGAATCTGCGCCACCGGTGGTTTGCGTCAATTCGGCTCGCTTGGCTTCGATAAGATCTTTGTTGATTCGAATGGAGGTCTTCAAAGCATTGACCTTAGAGGTGTTTGGCCGGGCATTCTCCATATGGATGGCCAAGGATTTCTCCATCTGATCGACCTCTTGTTCCAGACCCATGATTTGCTGCTGTATAGAGGCAACGGCGGTTTTTGAATCAATCACCGATAACTCTTGCTGCAAAGTGACCAGGCGATCCAGCGCTTCATTGCGGGCGATCTGGGCATCCTCAAAACTTTCAATAGCGCCTTTCATTTGGTCATCGCGCAGGCGCTGTGTGATATTGCTTACGCGCTCTTCAGCATAGCCGATAAGCGCATTGGAAAATTCGACGCTGGCGTCAGGCGAGGCCGCAATCACCTCCATATTCACCAAACCTTCGGTCGGATCATAGCCGATTTTCACCGATTTTTTGAAAACTTTAAACGCCTCCTCATTGGAGGCATCCGCTTTAAGACGGGCCAAAGGGTCAATGGCGGGGTCACTGAAATGGGCAATAAAATCGTGATCTTCATCCAAGCGGATCATCGCTTCTATTGAGGTGAGATAGCTTTGCACGGAGCTGCCATCACTCAAACCGGATCCTCCCGCGCCAGAGATCATTCCCATCAATCCCCCCCGCCTGAGGATTGCTCGCTATTTTGTTGGATCAAAAAAGCAGATTTTGTGGAGTACATCGGCGAGGCAACCGTATAAAAATACCAGCCCGCCAGAAGTGTCGGCAGACCGACAAAAAAGGCCAGGCGCAGGCCCAGCAGGGCCAGTTTTTTCTGGCGCCGCCGGATGATCGACTGTTGAATGCGCTCCACCTCACGGGCACGGCGCAGAGCCGGGTCATCCTCAGGGATCAGCGCGGGCAAGTTGTCAGATGCGTCGCGGCGTTGGGGCAATTGTGGCCGGCTGGCCCGGCCAGGTTTGGTCATAGGTGGAGGGCTGCCATCGCTTTTTGGTGCCAGCTCCAGCAGGTTGGACCGCTGGAACGGGTCAATCCCGGCTTGGCGTAAAAGGCGCACGGCGTCAAAATCAGATGTGGCAGGCAGATCATGGCGCTGCGCGGTGCGTCGCGCCATGCGCAATTGACGGCCGGTCAGCCCCTCTTTGCGAATTTCGTCAATATCGATGCTGCCGATCGGAGCCTTGAGTGGTTGAGCAACTTGGTCATCCAAGCTGGCAACATTTATTGCAGGTTGTTGGGGCGCGGGAGCGACGGCCTTCGCGAGCTCGGGATTCCCCTCCGTCACTCCAAGCGAGGCATCGACCGCTTCCAAAACATCTGGGCGCGGAACACGGAATTTTTTAGCTCTGAGTTTCGAAGTCATAGACCTGTTTCGCCTCTTCCAAAGTGTCAAACTGGATAAATTGCCCATCGCGTAAAACGGCAGCTTGGGTTGCGAATTGTTCTAGGGTTTCTGGCTGGTGACTGACGATCACAATGGTCGTGAGATCAATCCGTTCCTGCAACAAATCACCCGCTTTCTTGTTGAATTCAACATCTGTCGAACCGGGCATGCCCTCATCGATCAAATACATGTCAAACTCCAAAGCCAGCATGAGGGCGAAGTTGAACCGGGAATTCATACCAGAGGAATAGGTCGCCATAGGCATGTCGAAATATTCATCAATATCCACCAGCCAGCGACAGAAGGCCTCAATATAATCGGGGTCGAGGCTGTAAAGCCGTGCGATATAGCGGGCGTTTTCCTTAGCCGTGTGGCGCGGGGATGTTCCGCCCATAAAGCCGAGAGGAAAGGAGATATTGCAGCCCCGAATAATGCGCCCTTCGTCAGGCTTTTCCAGCCCCGCCATCATATTGATCAACGTGGTTTTTCCAGTGCCGTTCGGGGCTAAAATTCCTAAGGATGTGCCCAATTCCACACGGAAAGACGCATTGTCCAAAATGACTTTGCGTTGGGTTCCAGTCCAAAAAGATTTGCTTACATTAGAGAATTCGAGCATCAGCTCTGTCCAATTTTTTCGTGAAATTAACGTAACTCAATAAAATTAAGAAGGAATCAATATGTATTTTTTAAGAGTATATCAGGTGAATTGATAAACATAACGTCTTTTGTCGCAGACGCCCCAAAGCTGCCAAATTGGCTTTGGGACGCCCGGCTATCTTGGTCGCGCCTATAGGTCTTTGCGCTCAACTTTTGTTAACTTACCGACCACCAGCGAAATGCCAGCTGCTGCAAAAGAGAACAGCGCGCCCATTTTCGCGGCGTCCTGTACGGGTCCAGGTTCGAAGGCCACAACTGCTATGAACAGCGCCACGGTGAAGCCGATGGCCGCGATACAGCCGATGACAAACAGATCGATGATCCGCATTCCATCGGGCAGACCCAGACGGAACACCCGCGCACCCAGCCAACCAAAGAGCAATACACCGAAGGGTTTTCCAATCAATAGACCGGCCAAAACCAACCATGTCGCCGCCCCCATGGCGCCAAATTCAACGCCGGCATTCAGCAGCCCGAAAAAGAACAGCACCACTTCAACCGGGTGTTTCAGCAGATGTTCGCAGTGGTTTAAAAGGTCTGTCAGGTATTGCTCGGCTTCGGAGAAAATACCGAAGGCGCGGTCTGCATGAGGGATAGCCGGAACGATGGGCAAGAGACCAAGAGAGGGATGCAAGCCCGCGCGCATAAAGCCATACCAAGACAGGCCAGCTGCCAATAGATAGGGCCAAAAGCTGAGCGTGTTGCGCACCCAGGTCGAGGCGGGCCGCAGTTGCTTGCCTATATCCAAACGGCGCGGCAATACGTTAAACAGCAGATAAACCGCCACAGCCGCGCCAACTGAAAGCATGAGCCAAATCGGAGCCAGATCTCCTTGCGGATAAAATACCGCCAAAATTATCAGCCCAGCGGCATCATCAGCGATGGCCAGAAGGAGCAAAAAGCGCACCGCCGGGTGTCCTGCACCAAAGACCAACCGCCCCACCAAGTAGGAAAAAGCGATGTCTGTTGCCGTCGGGATGGCCCAGCCATTGGCCACGGCATCATAGGTATCTGATCCCATAAAGGCAGCCAACACGAGGTAGACCGAGACCGGCCCCAACATGCCGCCTAACGTGGCGAAAAGGGGTGTTGCCGCTTTTTTCCCGCGCAAAGAGCCATTCTTTAGGATGACAGCTTCCCAAACTTCCTTTGCGGCAATGGCAAAAAAGAACGCCATGAGCATATCATTCACCAGATAGTGCAGGCTCAAAACTTTGAGACTGCCAGCGCCGCCAAATTCTGCATAGCCTGTGCCAAAGCTCTTGGCCCAATAGCTATAGTCTAGGCCTACATGATCATTGAACCAAAGTGGAAACTCTACAAAATGATGATAGCTGCTTGGATTTACATTTGCCCAAATCAGCGCGATGAGAGCTCCGGAAATTAATAAGATTGAATAGTTTGCGATAAAATTCCAGACACGGTACATTAATGAGCGCTCCACTGATTGCGTGTGATTGGAGATAGTTTACCCGATGCGGGCCAGCAACTACAATGGAGAAGTTTTTTCGCAAATTGCGCAGTGCCGCCTGTGTGAAACCCGGTTTTCCCAAGGGGTTTTGGCGCATGAGCCTCGGCCTGTGGTCTGGGCGGCGCCAGAGGCGAAAATATTGATTGCGGGTCAAGCGCCTGGGCTTCGGGTTCATCACTCCGGTCGACCATTCGATGACCGCTCGGGTCAGCGCTTGCGTCAGTGGATGGGCCTGAGTGACGCGGAGTTTTTTGATCAAAACCTCTGCGCCATCCTGCCCATGGCGTTTTGTTTTCCGGGTTATAATGCCGCCGGTCACGACCTTGCGCCGCCGGCCATCTGCGC